>Ga0335073_10001413_pt1 | contig 32057 bp, 23 predicted proteins | sample Lox_Sample_22_FD_207093 | JGI IMG/M metagenome (GOLD analysis project Ga0335073, IMG submission 207093) | Soil microbial communities from Loxahatchee National Wildlife Refuge, Florida, United States - Lox_Sample_2.2 | ecosystem: Environmental > Terrestrial > Soil > Wetlands | place: USA... | reverse complement strand
TGACAATATCCCGGGGGCCTTCCACCACGTGGAACTCCACCGCGATATTGCCATTTGTCCTCTTCACCGAAGAGGTAACCTGCACGCTGCTGAATCCCTCCGATTGGTAGAGCGCGGTCAGATTCTTGGTGCTGGTGCGCACCAGCTGCTCACTGTAAGCGCCAGGCGAGAATAGATGCGCCTTCTTCACCGTGACCAGGTCCGTCAACTGCGGCGTCTTGATTTTTTGATTGCCGGCCACACTCACATCCGTGACCTTGTGCTTCTTTCCCTTCGTGATGGTGTAGACGATGGTGTCAACCGCATCCTGACTATGAAATTGCGAATCGACGCTGACGTCGAAAAACCCCTTCTTCTGAAAATAGGAAACCAGCGCCTGGCGTCCTTCCTGTACCAGCTCCGGATCTACGCCGACCCCCTGATAGACAGGCAGCAGAGACTTGCGTGTCCAGCTCCAAAGGTGCGCTCCCTTCACCTGCACATGAACGGTGGGTCCCGGCGTTACGTCATAGTGAACATCGGCGCGGTTCGTCTCTGCAGAATACTGCGCGCCCGCAAGCTTCACCTGCGCGTCCAGCTTTCCCTTTTTCTCCAACCCCTTCTGCAAATACTGCTGCGCGCGGTCCAAAGTCGAGCGGCGATATTTCTTTCCCGGGCGGATGGCCGCTCCGTGCAGCCGGGCCTTGAGGCCCTGCAGACTCCTGGCCATCTGCGCCGACTGTTGGGCCGTCGTATCGGCAATATTGACGGTGCCGAAATTGGCCCGCCGGTTCAGGCTTACCTGGAATTGCACATTGGCGAGCCTGTGTACCGAATCCACGCTAAGATGGGGACGGACCTCGGCCTCAAAGTAGCCTTGCTGCTGAAAGTAGCGAACCAGCGCTTCGGCATCCCGCTGCACCTCGCCCGCGTTGTAAGGAGCCTGGGGGGGATAGTTCGTGACTTGCACCAGCTTCGAATACGGAAATCTCTCCGCTCCGGGAAACTCGAAAATGCCGAACCAAAACGCTGGTTCGGCAACCAGCAGCACGCGTACTCCTTTGGCTTCCGGTTCGACCTGGAGCTGAACCTCGTCGAAGTGGCCTTCACTCTTCAGAGCGGAGATGCTCTGATCGATCTTGTCCCGAGAGAACGGCTCTCCTGCACGCTGCGGCAGTGAGGAAACCAGTTTGCTTGTGTCCAGGTCCGGACGTCCCGCGATCTCCACCGAGACAACGGATTGTCCCTCGTAGGAGTTCAGTATGGTCTGGCTCTGGGGAGCAGTCTTGGGAAGTTGCGATGGCGCAGAGGGGTTTTGCGCCGGCAAGCCTGTCGAGAACACTAACAGTAACGCCGCCAAAACAGCGTGCAGAAAGCATGGGGACTTGGAATGAGCCGTAACCCCAGGGTGCTTAGATAACAGCTCGCTCCACACCATTTAGCACTTAGATGCAGGAAGAGAGCGGCGGTTTGTCAATCTACGATGCAGCCGGGGGAACGATCTCAGGCTTCAGCACCCCGGCCTCCCGGAGCTTTTTTTCCTGCACGGCAGCTTCGATTTCACTGTTGATTTCGCCCCCGACCAACAGCATGAACCCGCTGTAATAGAACCATGTCAGCAGAATGATCACTGTTCCCAGGGAACCGTAGGTGGCGGAATAATTGTTGAAGTAATGAACGTAGATACGAAAGGCAAGTGAGGCGACCAGCCAGCCCAGCATTCCGACCGCAGCTCCGGGTGTGAGCCACCGCCACTGGCTTACCTTAACGTCCGGCCCAAAATAATAAATAAGTGCGAACAAAAAAGACAGCAATGCGGTCGCGCAAACCCAGCCCAGCGTCCTAATAGAGTTGGCCGTCACGACGGCGAGAATGTGGTGAGCGATGTGGATCCTCGCCAGGCGCGCAAAGAAATCAGCCATCAGTAGAGAGCTCAGCATGACCGTGACAACAATCGAGAGCATGAACGTTATGCCGATCGCTGACAGCCGTGCCCGCCAGTAAGGCCGGGTCTCTCTGATTCGGTACACCACGTTGAGACTGTCCTGAATCGCAACGAAGCCTACGGAGGCAGACCACAAGGCGGCAACCATGCCGAACGTCAGTTTGCCGCTGCTGGCTGCGGCCGTGGTTTGATTGAACGCTTCGAGCACTGTCCCCAGTGCGGACGGTGGAACCACGATCGAAAGGTACTGCAGAAGATTCTGGTAGATGTGGACAGCCGACCGAGCCGCCAAGCCCAGGACCGTGCACGCGGTCAGCAATGTGGGAAACAGCGCGAAGATGAAGTAGAAGCCGAGCTCAGCAGAGCGGCCCAAAAGATTGTCGGCAAAGATGGCGTTCCAGGTATTTTTGGCGATGACGCGCGGAGGCACCCCTTCGAGATTCCACAAAGACTTCAAAGGAGAGCGGGAAACATAGCTCCATACCTGCTGGCGAAAACTGCGCGAGGCTTCGTGAGACCCGCCTTCCAACGGATCCATAGGCCGCATTTTGAAGGCGTTCGCCACCAGAACAACTCCACCGCGAGATTCGGAATGAGACATGCAGCGACGAACGGGGCCCGGTGACTACAGAGATAGAGTCCGGCGGCCATTGTGTTGCTTGCCTTCCTGCAACCGCGAACATACTTGTTCATCGCACTTCACAATCCCGAAGGGTCTGGAAGGGAAACCCGCTCCAGCGGTTTGCCGATCAAGTACACCGGCGGAAGCCACCTGCCCTGCCCGTACCCTGCTGCCCATTCATATTGCGGAAAGCTGGTGGTGAGCGCCAAAAGTTCTTGCGGTGTGCGCGTGCGAAAACACGAGACGACTCCATCCCAAAAAAGCACAAATGGAATCAGCGGCAACAGGTATGTCAGCAGAATTCGTGACCAGCGGAAGGGCCGCATGAACGGCGTAAGGCACCACGCAAAAACGGGCATCAACGATACGACAAGCAACGCCCGACAGTTGCGCGCGGTAACTTCCGCCGTCGCGAAGCCATCGCCACGACGTACTGCATCCGCCAGCACGGAGCGCGCAGTGTCATCGGCGAAGTGATGAAAGGAGGAGAAGACTGTGCGGAAGCCTCGCAGCGATGGCGGAACACGGGCGGCATCCACGGAAGCGTCGACACAACAGATCGATCGCTCGCCGCTAAGCCGGGCAGGAAGCGCGTGGCTGGGGAATTTGTCAGTGAGCAATACAGTAAGGGGAGCATGCGCATTGAGCGCGGCGCGCCAACTCGGGCTCAACCATGGGCCACCACCGCCGGAGCAGAGGTCGACAACCCGCTCGGCATTGCAGTCCCCGATCGCGCGAAAAAAGTCCGCCTGCACCGAGCGATAGATATCGCTGCGGCTGATGATGGTTTCGAGAAAATCGGTGGCGCCGTGCCTTACCGCTTGCGGGCACCACGCCTGATCGAGAATTTCAAATAGGTGGAGACGCCGCAAACGTCTATTGCCAGTCTCTCCACAGAGCCATGGCCCCGAGCAGACCTTCCTCGTTGGAGATGATCTTGATTTCGGGCCCGTGCTTCACAGTCACTTTTTTCGCATTGCCGCCGCCGATATACAGTGTGTCCCAATTGAACGTCGCAGCGGTTTGTTCGATAGCGCGCTTTAACACCTTGTTCCAGCGCTTGGTGCCCAGCTTTTGCATCCCGCGCCTGCCAAGGTACGTTTCATAGGTTTTCTTGCGCCAGGGGTGATGGCCCAACTCCAATCCAGGACACAAGACTCCTTCGGTGAACAGAGCGGAGCCCATGCCGGTGCCCAGTGTGATGACCAGTTCCACTCCCTTGCTCTGCACCACGCCGTACCCCTGCACAGCACAATCATTGGCCATGCGGACCGGCTTGCCCCAACGCTTTTCCAGGGTCTTCGCCAAGGGGAAACCAACCCATGTAGGGTCGAGGTTGGCGGCGGTGAGGGTCTTCCCCTCTTTGATCACTCCCGGAAATCCAACCGAGACCCGGTCAAAGAGTGGAACACCAACTTTGAGCTCATCCAGTGCGGCAATGATTGCCGCCGGTGTTGCCGGCTCAGGTGTGGGAACGCGCAACCGGTCGGAAAGCGGTTTGCCCGCCGGATTGAGCGCCTGTATCTTCACGCCGGTGCCACCGATATCAATCGCCAGCGTGATTGGACCTTCTGCGTCGCCCGTACGGGGCATTGATTCCACAGCCTTGCGTGCCATAGACCTCCAGAGCCCTAATGAACCATCAGAAGGGATGCCCAATAGACAGATGCCAGGGCGGATCCAATAGTTCCGATTTTGTCTGCAAACCGTTCCTTATTCTACTAGTTACCGCACGACATGCACTGCTGGAGGTGCCGTTTTTCACAACCCTTTCTTACTTGGTCAAGGCTCCTTTCCCACTCTTGGACGTTTTGCCGGCCAGCTCGGGCTTTTTGCCACCCAGCCGGAAACCCGCCTCCTCCCCTTGTTCGGAGGCATCTTCTACCCTTTCCTCGATGACAGACAGAGAAAGGGAGCGGCGGGATTTCAATCCCAGAGCCTCAGGATCTGCAAGGCGCAGCAAATCCGGCAATTGCGCCCACCACAGCATCTGCTGATGCAACTCTTTGTTGAAGTACCACTCTCCCGCGGTCTCATGCACTTCCATGAGCCACCGTGCGTCGTCGTCTTTCCAGATGTCCGCAGGAAAGCCGGCAAACATTTCATCCGCCTTGGTTGGCTTGACAGGAGTCAGCATCTGGACCAGGAAAAGCATCCGGACCCTAGCGGCAGCACGCCATCCGTCCTCGCTGAAGTCACCGCCTCCTGAAAATGCCCGGGCGAGCGGCTCCCGCAGCCTCAGCCGATCGAACAACGCCATAGAGGTAGATGGAACGGAACCGGCCATTGCGTCAATGACGACGTATGCCAGCGCCGGACCCCAGACGGCAATCGGGTGAAGCAGAGAATTGCTGCCGGGCAAGACCAGCCTGGCTTCGCTTGAATCGATGTCAGGCAACGCCTTCAGGGCATGAATCCGGCGGCAGATGCTCAGCCACAGGGCTTTCTCCTCGACCGGTATGGGAGCGCCCGTCTTGCGGCTCAAAATGGCAAGCCCGTCGCTGGCGAACCGAAGGCTGCGTTCCTCAATCCGCTGCATAAGTTGGGCGGCCGGCGTGGAATCCGCGCCCTCCTCACCGCATGAGGGCAGTGGCTCAAGCAGATCTGCCAACTGCTCCAGCAAATCAACTCGCAAGAGGGAAACCAAAGTTTCGTGCAGTGGAGCGAGTTCCAGAGCGATTAAGGCGTCATCGAGTCCCTGCGCACCGCGGCCATTCAGGTGATCGCAGAGCAGGTCCCAGCGGTGATCCGCGTCTGGTCTCAGCTCGCGCCAGTCCAGATACACGTGGCAGTTGTACGCATGGAGTTCGACAGAAAAGCCTTCCGAGACGAGCCTGGACGCTCGCATCAGGTGCTCCAGTCCGGTGTTCAGGTCGCGATAGGCGAGGAACAGATTGCCGTCGTTGGGCAGGCCGAACGCCTCCCCGAGCGTCCGCTGGCGCGGGTGACCGGCTCCCTTGTCGGCATAAGCGGCGGAACGATGGATCGTGCCGTAGGTGCTGGCGAATTTGTTGTGGTAAATGACCAGGGCGCGATGGTCGCCTCGCCGGTTGGAATAGGCGAAAACGTTCTCGTCCACGTAACCGTCGGGCCGGAAGAAGTCATAGAGCAGGAAGTTCTCGCTCTCGGCGAACAGCCACCGTTTGTGCAACAAAGGAGCGATCTCGCGATCGTGGCGCGCGACCAGGCCCGGATCCGGATCTTCCTGGTAGCGGGCTCGGCGGAATTCCATCCCGTATTTTTCAGTGAAGCCTTCAATTTGCCCGTGCCCGAACATGGGCAGCCCGGGAAGGGTAGACATCATGGTCGCTACGCCGAAGCACTTGTCGCCATTTCCAAACTGGTCAATGGCTGTACGCTCATCGGGATTGCTCATGAAATTCACGTAGCGCTTGAGGATATCGGGATCGAACTCGATGGTGTTCTTGATCACCGAACGGTATTTGGCGTTGTCCTCGTCGCGCATCATGTTCATGAAGGCGCTGTTATAGACGCGGTGCATGCCCAGCGTGCGAACGAAGTAGCCCTCCATGAGCCAGAAGGCTTCGGCCAGCAACAAGGTGCCCGGTACCTCTCGAGCGACACGGTCGACGACCTCACGCCAGAACTCTTCCGGCATGGCGCGGTCGAAGTCGGCCTTGCTCATGCTGTATTCGGCGCGTGACGGGATGGCTCCGCCAGTGCCGGGGATGGGAAACCAAAGACGCTGGAAGTGGCGCTTCGCCAGGGTCATTGCGGCGTCAAAGCGAATGATCGGAAACAAGCGCGCAACGTGCAGGATCGTTTGGATCACCTGCTCCCGGGTGGCCGGGTTCAGGTAGTCGAGCTGTGCGGTGTCGTTCCAGGGAAAGCTGGTGCCGTCGTTTCCGTGATAGACGTAGCGGGTATCACCAGTCCACTTATCCCGGCGGCGAAAGACGACGGCGGCGTCTGATTGTTCGTAGTAGTGGTCTTCAATTTTGATCTCAACCCGGCCGTCGCGGGAGAGGTCCGGCCCCTCAAAGCGATAGGCGGGATACGGGCTATCGGAGCGGGACATAAACCATTCCGGATGTTCGATGACCCAGCCGGAATCGATGCCCATGTGATTGGGAACCATGTCGCTGGCCAGCCGGATGCCGTGCGCAAAAGCCCGGTCACGCAGGTCGCGGTAGGCCGGTTCTCCGCCGAGATCGTTGGCAATGTCGTATCCGTACAGCGAGTATGCCGAGGCGACCGCGTCATGGTTGCCGCACAGCTGCTTGATCGTTTGGGAAGCGACGCTCCTTTCCCAAACGCCGATCAGCCAAAGCGAGTTGATTCCGCGGTGGGCAAGCCGCCGCAGCTCGTCATCAGGGATGTGGTCGAGGCGATAAATGTGGCGGCCATATTGGCGCGATAGCTGTTCCAGCCAGACATAGGTGCTCTTGGCGATCAGCACAGTGGTAGGCATCCACTCCTGGTCCTGGCTGAAACGCTCGCTCTCTTCCTGCGCTCCCACATAGGAGGGCACTTCGCCCTTCTTATCCTGGTTCCAGGGGAAGTTATTCCTCCAGGCCGAATTGGCGCCGGGCGGATGAAACCGCATCCAGATGGCCAGCTCCTCTTCCTTCAGGACGTCGAGGGCCAGCATCAACTTGGCGAGAGCATCGCCAATCAGCTCGGCCCAGTGTTCGATGATGTAAGCCAGTTGACCGCTGAGCGAATCCGGGGAAGCCAGGGCCGGGGCCCGAAGCACATCGATCAGATTCTGCCTCTTGGCGGTGAGCGGCGGGCGAGTCGCGAAATAGTCCCGCAGCCCGGTCGTGAGCTGCTGGTAGCGGGTAACAGCAGCGAGCGACTGATCGGCAAATAATTCGGAAAACGGCTTAAAGGCTGGATTGGCATTGGCTAGCCATAACAGCATCAGCTCTTCGAACGCGACGGCCCGGTTAGGAATTCCATCGGTCGAGCCAGCCAGCCATTCGGCCGGCGGCTTCTGGTCGCGATATACGTCGACCGTAGGAAATTGCTCGACGAAAGCGAGGATGGTCTTGTCCAGCTCTTCTTTTCCCAATCGTTCGTCGAACCAGGCCAAGGCCGACGCGATCGCCGTAGGATCTACCTGCCGCCGGTAATAATCCACTACGACATGACTCATCTCGTCGATCAGCCCCATGGCGTAGAGCGCCCCTGGGTTGATGGTTTTGGATGGGTCTTTGTCTGCCCCGTTCCGCTCATTCATGCGATGAGCAAAATCGCGGCTGGCGCCCACATTGGCAAAGACTACGTTGCCGGTATAGGAAAAAAGCGTCTGATTAAATTCGTATCGGTCGCGCGCTTCACGGGAAACATGGAATTCCATTTAGACCCTTCCAAAAGACTTCTATTTGGGCAACTTCTGTGTTCGATGCGGGATTCTGCCCCGGCAGGTTCCTCTGCGGCCCCGAACGTGCTACGCGGTTCGATTTTTTGGCCGCCGGCAGTTGCCGAGGAGGGTTATGTGCGCCGCTGATCGCAGAGAGCGGCGAGTACCGCTGGCTTGGGCCTTTAGCCCGGTGACGCTGGGAGAGCGGGCTTAGATCAGGTACCCACGACTTGGGTTGCCGGCTCAGGAATCCCTCCTGAGAATTTGTTTCGGGCGGCCCACAAACCGAGAGCGGGATGGGAAATGAAGAAGACTTCCTCACCGTCGACGACATTCCACCCATGGTGCATCCTGTCCGGGTTGTAAAGCGCGACGGTGCTGGCCAGATCGGCATAGCGGAATCCTACGCCTTCTGTCTCTTCCCGGCTAAGGCCGCCGGGACAATATGTGATGCGGAAGCGGCCCTCGGAAGAGCTATGGATGAGATGTGCGGCGGTGCCCAGCTCGGCAGCCAGGTCCGGATTACGCTTCACCGCCTCCAATGTGGCTGGGGTGCCGTGATAACCGAATCTGCGGATCATGCGGTCGATGGTGGGGTCTTCGCCGAACTGCTTCACGCCGGGTGCGAGCACGATGAGTTCGGCTCCATCAGCGAGTGCCATGCGCGTGCGGTAGATGGCCTTGTTGCCCAGCCAGGTGCTATGAAACTCCTCCGGATCGAGGTAGACGATTGCCTTCTGGATCGGCCTGTCGAGAAGCTGAATATTGACCTGAACGCTCAATTCGGCGGCGAGATGGAAGCATTCCACATCGTCACCGATGTAAAGCCCGCGCACCACGAGTTCCCCATTACGATTGGCGCCGATCACGGTGAGAACGTAAACGATTGGTAAATGGCTTAGAAATTCATCGGAGGCGCGATTCAGGACACGGCGAACGGCGGTATCGGCCCGGCCCATGATTTTTTCCATACCGACCACAGCGCCCAGGTAATGGCTCCGGTTAATGCTCTGCGGCCCGGAAGTGCCGACCAGGATGTTCTTGTTGTGATTGGCCATCCCGATGACTTCATGAGGCACTACCTGGCCAATAGAGAGGATCAGATCGAAACCGCCCTCGGCGATGAGGCGGTTTACCTGCGCCGGCCAGGTGTAATCCAGCAAGCCGTCTGACTGTTCCTGAATGAACGATGCAGGCAATTCGCCCAGTGTGACGACATCGGTCCGCCAGTTATGAACCGCAAACAGCGACTGCGGAATGTCGCCAAACATACGCGTGAGCGCTGCCGACGGCATCGCTGCATGGGTTCCCAACGCGGGCAGAACGCACCCGAGCCGATCGCCATAGTAAGCATAGACACTCTGGGTCAGGTCGCCGGAGCGGGAGTGGAAGCGGGTGCCGTCTGGGGGTACCGCCAGTACTTTATGCCTGCTTCCAAGCTTTTCGAGCGCCCGGTACAGCCCGTTGCGCAGGCTTTCCGGGGAGAGCTCCACGTCCGGCCCGCCTTGCTGGAAATACAGGCTCATAGTCGATAAGCCTTGCGTGCCAACTCATAGGCCAGGGCATGCGCGACCTCGAAGGCCTCGTCTTCATCGATCTGATGCTCCGCGACGAGCCGAGCAAGGTAGGCGCAGTCCACCCGGCGAGCAACGTCATGCCTCGCAGGAATGGAGAGGAAAGCGCGAGTGTCGTCATTGAATCCGACGGTGTTGTAGAAGCCGGCGGTCTCGGTCGTCAACTCACGGAACCGCAGCATGCCTTCAGGACTGTCATAGAACCACCACGGCGGACCCAGGCGAAGACAAGGATAATGCCCAGCTAATGGCGCCAGCTCGCGGCTGTAAGTCGACTCGTCCAGAGTGAAGAGGATGATCGTAAGGGAAGGCTCGTTGCCGAATCGCTCCAGCAGGGGACGCAGTGCGTGCACATATTCCGTGGGCATGGGAATATCCGCGCCCACGTCGCGGCCAAAACGGGCAAACACCTGGCGGTTGTGGTTGCGGCTGCTGCCAGGATGGATCTGCATCACCAGACCGTCCTCGAGGCTCATGCGCGCCATCTCGGTCAGCATCTGTGCACGGAACAGCTCCTGCTCGTCTCTGCTGGCCTTGCCGGTAACGACTACGTCGAAAAGCGTAGCGGCATCAGCGGGTGTGAGGTCAGCTGTCCTGGCCGTCGGATGGCCGTGATCGGTAGCGGTGCAGCCGAGTTTCTTGAAACGCTCGCGAGCCCGGCGTAGCGCGGACAGGTAGCCTCGCCAGCTTCCACAATCTTCGCCGTGCATCTCGCCCAATCGACGTACGTTGTCTCGAAAGCCGTCGAATTCCGGGTCGACCACGGAATCGGGGCGGAATGTAGGCACGATGCGAGCCTTCCATCCGGAATCACGAATTGCCTGATGACAGGTCAGCGGATCGAGGGGCGGATTGGTGGTGGCAAGAACCTCGATGTTGAATTGATCGTAGAGGGCGCGAGGGCGGAAGCCGGGTGAGGCCAGCTTGTCGCTGATGGTGTTGTAGTAATGGTCCGCATTCGCGGCGCAGAGCCGCTCTTCCAGGTCGAATAATTCCTGAAAGGCATAGTCCAGCCACATCCGGGTCGGTGTTCCGCGGAACAGGTAATACGATTCAGCGAAGCGGCGCCAGATGCGGCGGGCCTCGTCCTCATCCATCTGCTTCTGGCCAATGCCCAGGTCTTCCATCGGAATCCCCTGGCTGTACAGCATTCGGAAGACATAATGATCAGGAATGATGAACAGGCTTGTAGGATTGGGAAACGGCTCGTTATCGGCGAACCAGCGCGCCTCTGTGTGGCCGTGTGGGCTCACGATGGGCAGATTGCGAACGGCCCCGTAAAGCCGGCGCGCGATGCCACGGACTGTGGGTTCGGACGGGAAAAGGCGATCGTCATGAAGGATGGTCACGCCATCCATTTTCCCTCGTGAACTGGTTTTCTGCACAGAGGTAAACCTTTTGTGTCCCTCCCGGCGGGACCGGGTAGCCGGGAGCTAACCCTCCCAACCGCATAGCGCCCTATAAGTTACTTTCCGGCTGTCTTGTTTTCGAACAGGAATAACCCGCTTTTGCCACCCACCGCGAAATCGATGTCTCCATCCCCATCGATATCCCCGACAGCGATTTCGATGCCGCCGCCGGTGCGGCCGCCATAGTCAATTACGTGGCGGGCCCACTCAACATTGTGAGTTGCCGGATCCAGCATGCGTTCATACCAATAAACGCCCAGCGGTTCGCGTGCCCCCGGATCGTGGCCGTTGTGCGCGAGGTATCGCTTCCCGGTCAACAAGCCCAGGTTGCCGCTTTTACGGAAATCCACCAGGCTCAACGCATGCGGTTGTGACCAGCTGTCATCGATCATGTGTTTGACCCATTTGCCATCGCTGGTGTGCTCAACCCAAAAGACGCCATATCCGTGCGCGTTGCTGGTGATCAAATCCGGGCGTCCGTCACCATTGACATCACGAACATAGATGAAGCCGAGGGCATCGTCGAAATGCCAGTCAGGATGAAAGGTCCAGCCATTTTGCCGAGGATCGCGGGGCGCTTCCAGCCAGCCTTTGGAGGTGAGAATGTCGTTGCGGCCATCTCCGTTAACGTCGCCCACACCAATCCCATGACCGTAGCTGCGGTCGCTGACAATGTGCTCGACGATTCCGCCATGATGATCTCTTTCATACCAGGCCAGCGGCCGATGCTCGTCTCCGAACTGGGGAAGGATCTCCTGGGCCTTTCCGTCGTTATCCAGATCGACAAGGAACGAGAATTCGATCGGCGTCCCGCTGGCGATGGTATGTTCCTTCCACATTCCACCGCTTCGCCCCGGATTGCGCCACCATGTCAGGCTCTTGGAAAACCATCCTGACGTAACGAGGTCGACGTAGCCGTCTCCATCGACGTCGAGCGGCAGGGTAGATAAATCGTCCACGTAATTGTTGGTGTACAGGATTTCGCGGAACCGATGCTTCGTCCAGTGCGGTGCCTCGTACCAATACTCACCCGAGACGATGTCCGGCTTCCCATCGCGATTAATGTCGGCAAAGACCGCGGTCTCCGAGGCGCCGAGATCGATGGTGTGTTTCTCAAAAGGAATTTCATCAGGCCGGCTTGCAGAACGTGCCGTGGCACACAACAGGAGCGCAAGGCATGCGGCGCCACTTTTCCAATTCAGAAGCATGAAGTCTCCGCCTCTCAGTGTTCGGGAATCTGGAATACAGGAAATGACGCGAGATAGGCATCGCCGTTATAACCCAGTTCCTGCACAAGACCGATGCGCGACGTGTAATAACCGTCCGCGGTGAGATTCTTGAGCGCGTGGAAAAAAGCGGCATCGTCACCGGCCGGAGCTTCGCTGAGCGTAGTGAGGATTTCGGTCTGCTGCGGTTCTGTCAACTGCAGGAAGCTGCTGACCGAAAACCTGGATTGGCTGATTGCGTCCAGGCGTGACAGCCCCTCGCGAAAAGTGTCCTGCAGACCTGGCTCTTCGCTCACCACCAGATCTATGTACGCGGGAACGCCAGCGGTTGCGGCGCCCGGTGTATCCGTGGGCGGGATGATGAGATCTGTCACCCGGGCAAGGAGTGCCAACTGCGCTGCAGAAAAGAACCGTGGCGCGGGTGCGGGTTCTGGCTGCAGAGATGGATGAACATGCTGACCATAGAGCTCATTGGCGGAAAAGGGGAATGCGCACGTGACCCCAACGGCTCCAATGATTTTGAGAGCTTCGCGGCGAGTTTGCATCAAATCTCTCCTTTGCGAAAGCGATCGCTGATGTTGTCAGCGGCGCGCGCCGCCAGGGCCATGATGGTCAGAGTGGGATTCTTTTCCGAAGAGGACGGAAAGACGCTGCCATCGACCACATAAAGATTGGGCACATCGTGCGTCTGGCAATAGGCGTTCACCACGGATGTGCGAGGATCGCTCCCCATGCGGCAACCGCCTAACTGGTGGTTAAAGGCAGGGTGTTCAAATTTGGAAACATAAGAAACTTCCCCTCCGGCTTTCTGCAGGATATCCACCGAGGCCTGGTTCATGGCCTCGTAGATCTTTCTCTCGTTTTCCTGTTGCACGGCGACGGCATTTACCTTGTATAGGCCAAACTCATCCTTCGCAAATTTGTCCAACTCAATATAGCTTTGCGAATTCGGAATCATCTCGCCAAAGCATTGGAAGCTCACATATGCCGGAAAGCGCTGCTTGACGGCCTGCTTGTAGGACGCGCCAAACCCTGGAACTTCCCTGGCCCAGCCGGTCGTACGCCGGATCCCGGTATAGATTTGCACACCAAAGCTGCGCGCATAGTCCCTCTTGTGCGCGTGCATGTAGGAGGGCAGATATGCGTGGTCGATGTAGCCTTCGTCGTTAACGACAGGCCGGCCGATCAGGTCGGTCAGAAAGCCTTCGACGCCGGAGTTGAAGTGAGGAATGAAGTTGCGCCCGAGTTGTCCACTGGAATTGGCCAGGCCATTGGGATAAAGGCGAGACTCGGACATGAGCAACAGGCCAACGCTTTGGATGCAGGCGCAGGCAACCGCAACGCAGCGCGCGTGAATCTCTCCCGGCTCGCCGGTAAGACGATTCAGATAGCTGACACCCGTGGCGCGGTTTTCGGTGGACACAACGACTTCGCGCACCACTGAGTCAGAAAACACAGTCAAATGGCCGGTCTTCATGGCCGGATTCAGGTGAACATCGGCGGAGTTGTACTTGGCCGCTACATCGCAGCCGGCCATGCAGTTTCCGCAATAATGGCAGGCGGGCCGGGTTGCGCTGGGCCGCGTGCGCGTGGCCTTGCGCGTTTTGATGATGGTGATGCCAAGCTGTTTTGCGCCCCGCTGCAGGAGGAGGTCTCCGGACTTAAGAGGCGGCGGATCAAGATAGATTCCGTCTGGCAGATCTTCCAGGCCATCGCGATCTCCGCAGACGCCTACTTCAGTTTCGATACGGTCGTAGTAGGGCGCCATATCCGGATAGTCGATGGGCCAATCGGCGCCGGCGCCGTCGATGGTATAGCCCTTAAAATCGCGATGACTGAGGCGCAAGGCAACAGCATTCCAGAGCATCGTCTTGCCGCCGACTCCGCGAGCACGCTCCGAGGCCATGCCGTACTTCCCTGTTTTCATGGTGGGGATGTGCCGGTTGGCAAAGTCAAACGGAAGCGCGTGGGTATTGAAGTCGGTGCGGGTATTGATGACCGGACCACCCTCTACAATCGCGACGTTGACTCCGCGCTGTGCCAGATGGCCGGCAAGTGTGCCACCACCAGCGCCAGAACCCACGATGCAGATATCAAAGATGGTCTTCGCCATGGACCCTCGTGAAACGCAAAGAATGATACATCTTCTGCTGCGTTTCAGACCCGAGGGACAGCATACCTCTCACTAAGCGGAAAAGAACATACTTTGCCGCAATTTCCGTACTGTGAGCCGATCATTGCAATCAGGGGAGACTGCTAAGGAATCTCCGTGGATATTGTGACGTGGGCGCCATGAGGTATTTCCCCATGTGAACTTTCGCAGGAGAGATACAACATCTGGTAGCTGAACTCTAGCTCAGGCCACCGCAGCTACTACTGGTGAGGCCGCCCGAACGCGCATAGGCTGCCGCTTCCAATAGGTGAGGGAGCGCCACGCCCACTCCACCAGTCCAAACTCGAAGTACCGCAGCCAAAGCGAGCTGAAGATTAGATTGAATGCCCACATGCCGGCCACGGCATAGTAAACTTTGTAATACTCGACCGCGTTGTACCAGTGCCAGGGTCCCCACACGTAGATTGTTTGCATCACGATGCTCGTCAGCAGGTAATTCGTTAGCGCCATCTGCCCCACAGACGCGATCCGCCGCAATGGCCACCGCAGCCATCCCGCCTTCAGCAAAAGGATCAGCATGGATGCCATTCCAAGCGCGCCCGCAACGCGCATCAGGTCGTAGGGCGTCAGTATCCACAGGACGCTCTGGAGCATGTCGAAGTGACCGGCCCATGACTTCCACGCTCCCACGCCGGCCAGGCTCCACGCGACTACGAGCCCGATGACCGCTGTCCAGGCATAGGTCTTCACGCGCAGGCGGCCGGGCAGAAACCCATTTTTGTAGAGCGCCATTCCCAGGAGCATCACCCCAACCCAGTCACCAAACCCGAAATAGGAGCCCTTTAACTCACCCATCAAGACGTCTTTCGCCAGGTGCATCTGGGCCTTCACATATCCCTGATGCATGGCGGCTATGTCCTCGTCGATTTTTTTGGGGCTCATGCGCCACTGTTCCTGCGTTTCGTTCCAGGCTTTCAAATCAGCCGACTCCTCCGGCGTGAGTTGCTGATGGCGGGCGAGCTTTAGAGTGGCTTTTTCTGCAGCCTGTTTTTGGCTCAGGGGGTGAAAGTACCAGTGGGCTACCCCTAACGCCGAATTCAGCAGCAGAATGATGCCTGCCACGCACAGCAGGCGCCTGGGGCGAACCGTGCGAAACGGAAACAGAAACAGCAGAGCCGCAAGTCCGTAGTAGAACAAAATGTCGCCACTCCAGATGAGGTATCCGTGCAACATGCCAAACACCACCAGCCACAGGTTTCGCCGGCTATAGATGTCCGCCACCCGAATGCCGGCTCCCCGGGCCAGTCCGCGCTCGGTAAGCAAGATAACGCCGGCGCCAAACAGCATGGAGAAGAGAGCACGCATCTTCCCCTCGGCAAGAATCCAGCGCAAAAACCAGGCTGCCGTATTGATCTGCCAATGCGGCCCATGAAAGACGGGCTTTACCGTACTAAGCGGAAAAGAGTAATTGGCAGATCCGAATGCAAAGTCGGTGATATTCATCACCAGAATGCCCATCAGCGAAAAGCCGCGCAGAACATCCATACTGCTGATCCGTTCCGCACGAGTTACGGGACCGATCGAAGGCAACGCATGGGCGGGGCCAGCGAGTTCCTCTTCGGCCCCTGCAGCTACTGTGATCTGTTCAGAATCCGTTCCCGTCAGACTTGCCAAAGAGATGCCTCCCAATCGAGCTACGAGTCATCGTGATCCGGGCGCGGCGAACGTTTCAAGCAAAGTTTTCCAATGGGGAATTCGGTAATCGCAGCTCTATCGTTCTGCGACCTATCGAATCTGTTATTCTCGTTCGCCAGCGTTCTGGTTCTTCATAGGAGCTTATCTCAGATGCGCGATCTGTGCAGGCGCGGCCTGTCTTTGTGCCCAACTCCTGGAGCCAGAAATACAACCTGGTATGGGGCTCAATTCTCGCACTCCATCTCTTTCCGGCAGACGTCAGCGTGCGCGAAGTCGCATTCTACAAACACAAATGGGCTGGGCGTATAGAGTCAGAGCATTAGACCGTACATCGAACGAACTTATTTTGAGTTGATCAGCCGAATCCGGGCTGTGAACGCTCTGCCAGGAAACTCACTGAAGGTCCCAAATTCGGGAGAATCGATATTGTTGTTGACGATCGCGGGGTTCTTGCTGTTCGTGGCATTTTCCAGAACTCCACGCAGCCCGAAATACGATCCGCGAAAGTGAAAGCGCCATTCCAGGCCGGGGCTGAAGGAGGCATAGTCGGGAAACCGGTAGGAACCCGCAGCCCCCACGACCTGCTGGTTTGTATTGATTGCATTGAACGGAAAGCCCGTATGCCAATCGAGGCTGTACACAAAGTCCCAACTCCGTCTAAGCCTGGGCAGCAGCAAGGGCAACCATCCCCAGGAAATGACACGGTCGGGTACATTCCATGTTAGAGGACCATTCTGCTGTGGTCCAAGCAAGGAGACAGTGGGGACATAATCGAGCGCCGCATTGGTATGCGCAGAGGAGTGTGTATAAGCCCCAAACAGTCTGTATCCATTGGCGAAGGTCCGGGTCAGGTCAATCTCCTCAGAGGTGTAGTGGTCCTGCCGGCTGTTGGTGAGCTGATAAGTTCCGTAGAGTGCTCCTGGCATTTGCTGGTTAGCGTAAACAAAACCGTTTGAAGTTCGCTTCTGTAAGAAGTTCGCGCCAGCATAGATGGAACCGGGAAGTTTTCTCTGCAGGCCTATGCTCCAGTTGACAGCTCGGGTTTGGGTGAGAGAAGCATCGTTTGCGATGAAGTTGCTTTCCAGCGCACCCCCCACGGGCGTGACTCCATCGGTCGCATAGTAGGTATCAAAACGGATCCCGGCCAGCGCACGTTCCAGGTATTCCAATTGAGTGTGCTCGTAGTAAAGACCAATTCCGGCCGATAGCTTGGTTGTTGCTTCGGTTCCCGGGGGCGAATAGGTGACTGCAAGGCGAGGGGAAAACAGCGGCCGCCGGATGATTTCATCCCAATCAAAGCGCAGCCCGGGTTCGACCAGCAATCCCGGATGGGCGAACCAGCGATCCTGAAGGTAGGCTCCCGTCTCGAAGTTATGACGGGTAAAGGGAGCCTGCGCAGGAAAGATACTGCGTCGCAGCAGACTTCCATCCTCGCGCAGATAGCTCACGGGAGCGCGCGCAACACTTTCATCAAAACCGATGTGGTCGAGGTCGAGTCCGGCTTCCAGGTCATGGAGTCCGATCCCATGAAGAGGCGGCAGGTATAAGGTTGCGGTTCCCTCCTCCCGCTGGGAATGCGACGTGAGATTTTCAAAGTAGCTACCCTGTGTCAGCTCTGGCGTAATCTCGTAGGGACTATCTCCGTGCGGTTCGTAACCATCGCGGAAATGCACCACACCGAAGCCAAGCTGCAGGAGGCTTCCGTTGGCAAAGCTATGCTGGTTACGTAGGTATGGCAGCCATGCGGTGATGTCTGTTTTCTTGGTGCTCTCTTGCGGCACCAGGGTGGAAATACCATCGTAGGGAGAGTGGTAATCGTTAACCAGCAGTCCCGCGGTCAGAATATTCGCCGGAGTAAGGTTCACCTGGGCTTTCGCCAGATTGCTGCCGCGCAACAGATGATTGGTGTCAGCGTTGGCCGGCAACCCCTGTATATAGATGTTGTCGTATTCCAGGTCTGCCCCGTCGAAGAACCACGCATGATTGGGCACGATCGGCCCGGAAATCGTAACCCGGGGAACAAATTTGTCGAAGCGCAGCCCATTCAGCTCGCGGAACGAGGGTAGGAAATCGGTCGTATTCATTCGCAGCTTGTTGTCGCCCATGCCGGTGTAGAAGGTCACGACGCCTCCTGTGGCTTTGCCGAACTCCACCGGATATCGGGTTGTTTCGGTATCAATGGTGCGAACAGCATCGGTACTGACCCGCATGGCAAGCTCACCGCTCACCGGCGAACGAATATCGAATCCGTCCAGCAGGTCGAGCGTGGCGTAGGTCTCCGATCCGGCAATGTGGATCTGACCGGTCCCATCCTGCACCACACCCGGCGTGAACGGAAGCAGGTTGCGGATGTCCCGCGACGTTTGGTACGGGATATTGACAATCTCCGGCGTATTGAAGGTGCTTTTGTCAGAGGTTTGTTCGGGATCGATCCCCGTGGTGGAAGAGACTACATCGACCTCCTGGCGCACCACCTGTTCATGGCTCAGCTTAACTTCGATGGTCTGGCGCGTCGCCTCGGTCTCCTCTGCTGCTGCCTGGTAAAAGCCGGGCTTCTGCACCTGAATCCGGTAGGGCGTATGGCTTTTGAGCAAGTAGACACAACGTCCCGCGAAATCAGTATGGAGTTGGATTGGGGCGTGTCCGGGTTGGGAAAGTGTGATCTGTGCGCCTGAGACCGGCAGGCCATCCTCGTCAGTGACCGTAAGCGTGACAGATACGCCCCGCACCGGTACCTGCCCGCTGGCCAGGACCCAACTGCAAACTAAAACAAACCCGAAAACAATACTGCGGGCAAAACCACGCCAAGGCATGATCTCTAAGTGTAGCGAAGCGATCGATCATCGGGGTGAGTCCGGTCGAGGCCGGCCGGCAATCCGCTGGAGGCTCAGGCGATCGTTACCTTCCTCGAGAAGGTAGAATTTGTCTGCTTCCACGTTGCGGAATGTCTGTTGGAGGCCAGTGGGCCACTTGACCTCAACCGTATCCGCGCGCAGGGCTTTTCCCAAACCGAAATTTGCCCGCAGGTCGTTCTGCGAGAGGTAGCTGCCGCCGCCTGCAATCTCCCGGATTTGCGATAGACCACCGGCGGCAACCCGGATTCGCGCTCCAATTGCGTCACGATTGCTCCTGGCGCCTACGAGCTTGAAATTCAGAAAATGATTCCCGTTTCCCCCGCTATTGTGGAGTAACAAAGGACCATCCCCGTTGTTGGCAACAACTACATCCACAAACCCATCGTTGTCGAAATCCAGGAAAGCGACGCCCCGGCCGACATGAGGGGTCTGAAACCCGTCCCCCGCGGACTTGCTCACGTCTACAAACTTGCCGTCGTGTTCATTGTGGAATAGCGAGTTCAGCTGGCGGTATTGTGTTCCAGGAACAGCCTGCTCAACTTCGGGATAAACGTGACCGTTGGCAATGAAGAGATCGAGCCAGCCGTCATTGTCATAGTCGAAAAAGCCGCCGCCAAAGCTGAGGACGTCATGTGTGGCGCGCGTGATTCCAGAGGCGTCGCTGACTTCGTCGAAGAAGCCTTTGCCGTCGTTTTGCCAGAGGTGATCAGAGGACAATTGAAAATCCGAGATATACAGGTCAAGCCAACCGTCGTTGTTGAAGTCTCCTAACGAGATGCACATCGCGGCCATCACGCCGCCGTGTCCGTTAAATGCCATGCCGCTGGGCGCGCCGATTTCCTCAAACGTCCCATCGTGGCGGTTGTGATACAGATAGGCGCTCAGTCCATCGTTGGCGACGAAGAGGTCGGGCCAGCCATCATTGTCGTAGTCCGCTGCGCCCACCGAAAGATTCTTTCCCGCAGGCTGATAGATCCCGGCCTTGGCGGTAACGTTGGTGAGGGTTCCATCGCCGTTATTGTGATAGAGCGCATCGGGGCTGCCTCGGTAAACACTTGGAGGGCAGCTGCTTTGCACGCCTGCCAGATCGCAATAACGTTTGTCGCCCAGGTCGACGTAACTACCCACATACAGGTCCAGCCGGCCGTCGCGATCATAGTCGAAGAATGTCGCTCCAGAATGGAATGTTCCTGATTCTGTGCCGGCAACTCCGGCTTTGTCCGTGACGTCGGTGAAAGTTCCATCGCCATTATTGTGATACAGGACGTTGCGACCCCACTGGGTAACAAACAAGTCGGGAAATCCATCGTTGTCGTAGTCACCCCAGACACATCCAAATCCATAACCTGTGCCAGAGACGCCGGCTTTCTCAGTAATGTCGGTGAATGTGCCATCGCCATTGTTGCGATACAGCGCATTTCGAACCTGAATGCCGCGGTTGTACAGATCCCTTCCGTTCACAAAATAAATATCCGGCCAACCATCGCCGTCGAAGTCGGCCACGCAGAGGCCAGGACCAAACTCCTCCCGGTTGATGGAAATGCCGCTGTTTCCCTTGAAATGGATAAGCTTGATGCCGGCCGCCGCGGTAACGTTCCTGAACTCGATGGGCCTTGGTTGCTGTGTCTGAGCATGAGTCGCCACGCGGAACAAGGCAAGAAGCAGACACACGAAGAGGAAGATGCCGAACGTAATTCTCACACACCGGAATCGCGAACCAAGCGCGCCTTTCACCGTGGGAGCCTTCCAAGTGCGAACGCTTGCCAGCCAATCTACTGGTTGAACGGCCGCTTTGGGAAGAAGATTTTTGTCGGGCTCCGACCTGCCTGGAGGCGGAACTCTGACCTTTTACGACCAGGACGGGACGTCGGACTTCGGGAGCCGAGGTTGAGTTGCTAGAAATCGGCAACCCAATGCCGGCCGCCAACCGGCTCGAGGTATCCAGCAAGTTTTTTCAAAGATTCAAGAAGCCCACACCCGATCTTCGGTATGACAATGAACAGGTGGGTTCTTGCGTCATGAACGTCGCGTAAGCCTACAGAATTTACAAGAGAGGCAAATCCATGGCAGACAGCAATGCGGTAGTTGCCGTTTACGACAGTCACTCCACAGCCGACGACGCGGTTAAGGCGTTACAGAAGGCCGGCTTCGACATGAAGAAATTGTCAGTAGTCGGGAAAGACTATCACACTGAGGATCAGGTGGTCGGATACTACAACGCGGGCGAGCGCATGAGGCATTGGGGCAAGCTGGGCGCTTTCTGGGGTGGCTTGTGGGGTCTATTGTTCGGCGCCGCATTCTTCTGGGTACCCGGCATAGGCCCGATTCTGGTCGGTGGCCCTTTGGTAGCCTGGATTATCGCCGGTCTCGAGGGTGCGGCCGTCGTGGGCGGGTTAAGCGCGATCGGCGCAGGCCTCTACAGTCTCGGCATTCCGAAAGACAGCATCGTGGAGTACGAGTCCGCACTGAAGGCCGGCAGTTTTGTGGTGATCGCCCATGGAACGGCCGACGACGTGGCAAAAGCGAAAAGTATCCTCAGCACATCGAAGCCAAGCGGGCTAACCGAGCATGTGCTCGAACCCACGCCAGCGGCCGCAAGTTAGGTACAGGCAGCCTTCGCTGTCTCTGGGGCCTGCTGCAGCGTTTTAAGCAACCGCGCGCAAGCCGCCGCTTTTTGCGGCGCTTGCGCGCATTCCTTCGCTTCTTCCTACTCTCCGCACCGGAACGTCACATTAGTAATAGCAATGAGTCAAAAGTGCTAAAGCGGAGGGAGCCTCCGGCGGTGTAGAAGTGCCAGGGAGGCTCCCCCGTGAAAACTCTCGTCCTCACGCTCGCCCTCTGCGCGACTTCCAGCTCTGTGGCCTCGGCCAAAGACAGACCAGCTCCCAAGTACCAGGAAGCCACTTTCCAGGAAACCCACACCCAGTCTGTTCGCATGAACTGCTACGGAACCGGGGACAGCAGCATGTCTACCTGTCACGACGCAGATATGCTGGTCTATACGGTGAAGCTTGGGGGGACGGTCTATTCGCTGACACCCTACGGTACGTGGCCTCATCGCGAATCTCTGTGGAGGCAACCGGCAGGTACCCCGGTGGCGGTTTGGAACGATGGGAAGCGTCTGCATATCCGGATCGGCGCAAAAGAGTCACAGTACGACATCATCGAGGAGAGCGCGGAAGACGCGGCTAAATGATCGGCAAGCAAGTCACTGCCGTGTAATCAGAAATCCCGGAAAACCTATCCCGCTGGACAGCCTTTTTATTTCCGCGCACACTGGTCGCGTCACCATTCCGGGAGGCAATGATGCTCTTCCACTCTCGGCGACTGGCCCGTCTCGCCGTTTCAGTCATGCTCCTTTGTTTCGTTCTCGACGCGCCCTGGTTCCCGGCACGCGGCGAAGTGACTCTCCCTGATACTCCAGCTGGTCACACTCTGCAGGCATTTCTCGACGCATTTGACAGCGGAGATCGCGATCATATCGCAGCCTATGTAAAGGAGTACGACCCGGAGAACAATGCGGAAGGCTTGACATCCTTCAGTTCGCAGACCGGCGGCTTCAGACTTACCTCGATTATCAGCAGCACCCCGGATACCCTGAAGTTTCTGGTCCATGGCCGGGGCGACAACGTCGATGCTTATGGAGTGCTACGGCTCGCCAGCACCACACCTCCACGCGTAAAGCGGCTCAGTATCCGTGCGCTCCCTCCGGGCGCTAAGCTCGATGATATTCAACTCGATGCGGCGACCAGAGAAAAGACTATCAATGCCATCGCTGCCAGGCTGACCGATTACTATGTGTACCCCGATGTGGCAGCAAAGATGATCGCGGCTGTGCAGGAACACGAGAAGAAAGGCGACTACAACTCCATCACCGACGGAAATGAATTTGCAGATGCCCTGATGCACGACCTGCGCGCTGTCAGCCGCGACCAGCATCTTTTCGTTGGGTACAACGCGTTCACGGTGCCGGAAACACCAGGGCCACACGAGCCGAGTGCCGCCGAGCAGGCCCGCTTTCGCACGATGCTTGAGCATCAGAACTGTACCTTCTCCAAGCTGGAGATTCTGAATCACAACATCGGTTACATCAAGTTCGATGCTTTTCCACCTCCGGAATTCTGTGGACCTACTGTGGTGGCGGCGATGAATTTTGTAGCCCATACTGATGCTCTTATTTTTGACCTGAGGGAGAACCATGGTGGCGATCCCAACATGGTTGACTTCATCGTCTCCTATCTGTTTGATCAGTCCACTCACATCAACGATCTCACCAACCGGCACGATAATGACGTCCACCAGTACTGGACGCTCCCCTGGGTTCTGGGACCTCGCTTTGCCAGCCAACCCGTGTACGTACTCACCTCACACGGCACATTCTCAGGCGGAGAAGAATTCACTTTTGACTTGAAAACACAAAAACGCGCCACCATCGTAGGCGAGACGACGGGAGGAGGGGCCCATCCGGTACGTGGCCTTTCCGCGGGAGACCACTTCACCATTGGTGTACCGTTTGGCCGTCCCATCAACCCTGTGACGAAGGGCGACTGGGAGGGTACGGGCGTAGAACCAGACGTGAAGGTGAGTGCCGCCGATGCTTTATCCACGGCCGAAAAGTTGGCAGCAGAGAAAATGGCGACGGACAGCAAGCCAAAACCGAAGTAGCTTATCGAAGCTACTTCCCTGCCTGGGCCTTTGTCTTGCTCTTGCCTTCAAGGTTGAGTGACACTGCTGCGCGGATCAGATCTTTCAAGGCTTTCTCATCGACCTTTTCGCCTTCATGGATGTCGATGGCTCGCCTCACATTCCCTTCGAGGCTCGAATTGAAGAGACCCGCCGGATCATCCAGCTTAGCTCCCTTGGCAAAGGTTAGCTTGACAACGTTCTTATAGGTCTCTCCCGTGCACACAATGCCGCTATGTGACCACACGGGCGTTCCCATCCACTTCCATTCTTCGACAATCTCGGGGTCCGCCTGATGCAGAATCGTGCGCACCTTTGCGAGCATTTTCCCGCGCCAGTCTCCAAGTTGTTTAATTCTTTCGTCAATCAATGCAGAGGCGGATTCCATCGCGATGACCCTTCCATGGCAGTCTTCAACTCGACCCAATCTAACTATAGCTGGAATAACCTGCAACCCCGCAGCACGACTTGCGCCCCATACAGTTTGGTGGCGCGCAATATAACGCCGACCTGCGCACTACTCGAACAGGGGTGACATAATTGCCAGTTAGGCCGGGGGCGTAAAAACCTATATGACAGAACTTCAACCTTCTTTTGCAGGTAAAGGGCAGACCACCAAGTCTCTGCCAGGAGTTTTTCAGTGCATTCTTCTTTTGGTCGTCCTGGCCCTTATGCCGACGCCGACGTCCGGACAGGCGACCCAATATGCCAACGTTCCACCAATACTTTTGGGGGCGGCCTGGTACCCCGAGCAGTGGCCGGAATCGGAGTGGGATAAAGACCTGGACCGCATGGCCGCTTGCCACATTCACCTCGTGCGTGTGGGTGAGTTCGCATGGAGCACCATGGAGCCCGAAGAGGGCAAGTATGACTTCGGTTGGCTGGACCGCGCGATTGAGAAGGCCGCGCAGCATCACATCGTGGTAGTGTTGGGCACGCCGACCGCGGCTCCTCCCGCGTGGCTCACGAGCAAATATCCGCAGACGTTACGGGTATACGAAGACGGACGGCGCGCGGAGCACGGCAACCGGCAGCAGTTTTCTTTTACCGACCCGAAATATCGTGAACTGGCCCGCGGCATCGCGGAACAGATGGCCACCCGTTATGGGCATAATCCCGATGTAGTCGGCTGGCAACTGGATAACGAATACGCCGAGCCTGACTTTGGCCCCTCTGCTCAAGCCCAGTTCCATGCGTGGCTCAAAAGGAAGTACGGAACCATCACCAGGCTTAATCAGCTGTGGACCACGACCTACTGGAGTCAGACCTACGACAACTTCGACGAAATTCCGGTGAAGGCAAACGACGAGAATCCCGCGCTGGAACTTGATTGGAAGCATTTCGTCAGCGATACGTGGAAGAGCTACTCGCAAAACCAGATCGACGCGATACGGCCGCATGCCGACCGGCGGCAGTTCATCACCACCAACACCATGGGCTGGTTCGACGGATTCGATCATTACATCGTTAACAGCAACCTCGATATCGCGGCATGGGACGATTACATTCGGGAACCGGTCTACGATGCTCCTCTCAATGGCGCCACGCATGACCTGAATCGTGGATTCAAGCACAAGAACTTCTGGGTAATGGAGACTGAGCCCGCATTCGTGGACTGGAGAAAGACGAACAATCCTCTCGATAAGGGCCAGGTTCGCGAGATGGCGTGGCAGGCGGTGGGCCACGGCGCGGACGCAGTCGAGTACTGGCAGTGGCGCAGCGCCCTCAACGGGCAGGAGCAGTACCATGGCACCCTGGTTGGTCCGGACGGTCTTCCTGTCCCGGTATATGCGGAGATCCAGCAGGTAGGTGCAGAGTTCGAGAAAGCAGGTCCCGCTTTGTCGGGAACCACGCCGCATTCTCAAGCTGCAATTGTCGAAAATTACGACAGCCGCTGGGCCATCGATTTCCAGCGCCATGCCGCGGATTTCGATCCGGTGGAAGAGCTGATGAGTTTCTATCGGCCGCTGCGACAGATGACTCAGGCCGTAGACCTCGTGGCTCCTGACGCGCCGCTCGACGAATACAAGCTGGTAGAAGCACCAGCACTGAACCTGCTATCGGAGGCAGTCGCGCAGCACCTGATCGATTACGTCCAGCAGGGCGGCAATCTGGTGCTCGGCCCACGCAGCGGCATGAAAGACACCTATAGCGCTCTGTATACCGATCGCCAGCCGGGACCCTTGGCCGGCCTGCTGGGCGCCCACGTGGAGGAATTCTACGCGCTGGAAAACCCGGTGCCGCTCAGCGGCGACATAGGATCAGGTACATCCCATGTTTGGGCGGAGTTCCTCACTCCCAGCGATCCCCAGACCCAGGTGTTGCTTCGTTACGGAACCAGCAATGGCTGGCTTAACGGACAACCGGCGGTAGTGACACGCAAAGCCGGCAAAGGCAGCATCACGTATGTGGGAGGCTGGCTGGACGACGGGCTGATGGCCAAATTGACAGCGTCATGGGTACAGACGAGCCGCGTCCAGCCAATCGTTGTCAATGTCCCCGACGGCGTCGAGGTCTGCCGCCGCACGGGGAATGGCAAATCTATACTGATCCTCATTAATCACACCAGCACCAGCCAGTCGATCGCGCTGCCGTCTGCCATGAAGGACCTTTTATCGAGCACCGAAACTGCAACCTCGGAATTAACCCTTCCAGCCCATGGAGTTGCGGTGCTCCAGTAGTTCAAGGAACAAAGAACGAGGCGCAAGTTCAGGCCCCCACAGCCTGAACGCGGCGCCATGAGAAGTACGAGAGCAACCAGAGCACACTGGTGCCTGCTGCCCACATCCAGGATTGTGGCCCCTCACCGATGGCGAAATGCGCCATGAGGGCCGAGACTAGAGTGATGGCGAAGCCGGCGTAGGCCCACTCCTTGAGCCGCGCCGGCACCGGGGCAAGCAGTACCACAACGCCGAGGATCTTGGCCCACGAAAGCTCCACCCGGAAGTAGCCCGGGTAACCAAGACGGGTGAACTCCTGCGCAACCTGCGGCAGGTGCAGTTGGGCATAGACGGTGAAGCTCATCTGCAGGCAGAAGAGCCCGGTAGCGATCCAGTAGAGGACGGTCATTGCTTCAGGGCTTGTGTTTTCGACGACGAGCCCCGGATTCTTCAGAGTTGATTCCATCATGTGCATTTCTCCTGAGCCACAACGTGGCGAGTGTCACGCCGAAAGTCCGCACTACCAGCGCTTCAGTTCGGTGACCTGGATGAGGTTGCCGCAGGTGTCATTCAGCATGGCAATTTTCGACGCGGTCACATCTTTCGGCGGCATGGTGAACTCCGCTCCGCGCGACTTCATTCGCTCGTAGTCGGCGTCGAGATTGTCAGTGAAGAACATGGCCGCAGGCTGGCTTTGCTGAAAGATAGCCTGCTGGTACGTCCTGGCGGCGGGGATGTTGTTGAGCGCCAGCTGCAATTCTGTGCCGTCGGGCTCTTCGGGTGAGGCCACGGTGAGCCAGCGAAACGGCCCCTGGCTAAAGTCTGTCTTCTTCACGAAGCCGAGCACCTCGGTGTAGAAGCGCAGGGCTTTCTCCTGATCGTCGACATATACGGTGGTAACTTTGATTTTCATTTGTTTCTCCTCTGTCAGATTCGCGATTTGGGCCCTTTATTTTTGCCTTTTCTGCTTCTTCTTTCGTGTGGACGCATGGATGCGGTCGAAGTGCCGGTCGAGATGGCGTTCGAGCGCATCGAGATGCGTGGACCAGAGTTGACGGAATGGCGCCAGCCAGGCATCCACCTCCTGGAGTGGTTCCGGTTTGAGCCGGTACAAACGGCGTTGTGCATCCACCGTGGCTTCTACGAAGCCAGCCTCACGCAACACGCGCAGGTGTTTGGATACGGTCGTTTGCGGCATGCGAAGCTGCCGCTCAATGTCCCCCACGGACTGATCGGAAGAGACGAGAAGACTGAGGATTGCGCGGCGATTTGGCTCAGCAATAATTCCAAACGTAGATTCCACATTACGTATATACTAGTACACGTATATACGTGTCAAGGCATATTATTTGATCCAGCATCCAAGCAAAGGAGCCGAGCTCGCCTCCTCGACAATTTAGGGCCTCGGCCGCCGAAGCTATCCATTTGCGCGCCGTCGAAACGATCGACGGAGCAATAGGCAACCCAGAAATAGGCCGAGGGTGATTGTCCCGATTCCATCATGTTCCGAGATGGAGACCGGGCCGAGCAGACGCTGTAATATGAGCGTGGCTCGATTCATTCACGACGTGTGCGTTCTATTTAACCCCTGGTAGGAGACTTGAAGATGATGACCCGAAGAAATCTATTCCTGAAGTCTGTAGTCTCGGCAACGCTGCTCTGCGGTGGAGTCCTGTTCGCGCAGGCTCCGGTCGTAAATATCGACGCGCAGCGGCATCCCAATCTGGCAGCGGCCCAGAAGCACATCGTGCAGGCATATCAGATGATCGACGCGGCTCAATCCGCAAACCGCGATGCGTTGGGTGGTCACGGGGAGAAGGCAAAGGCTCTGCTCTCCCAGGCGGATGCGGAACTAAGGGCGGCCGCGGACGTTTCCAACCGCAATCACCACTAGCAGGATGCTGAAACACAGTTACCCTGCGCTACCGACTAACAAGAAATAGGGTAGTGCATTTTGCATGGGCGCTGTATCTTGCGCCTCGCGTTTTTCAGCATCCTGCCAGGCCGCGAAGTCTGCGCGCAAGCTTACCTCCCAGGTCCTGGATTCGATTCCGAGACCTGGGAGTTATCTAACTTGCCGAGACAATTGAGGGATGAACCGGGCTTGTGTGCCGGCCCGCCCCTCTCTCGCACAAGAGTGCGCTCTTGGGCAAGCACTTGAAGGCGTCCCAGCTATTGCACGTCGTCTTCTTGCAGTTCGCTGGAAACTGGCGCCAGGGCTCCGAACAAGCCGTTGGTTTCATTGTCTGGTCCGGCGGTGAAGAATAGCCTACTCCCCGGCCCTGAGGCCCCGCCATTGCCAAAGGCCAGCGCCCATAGCCCGTTAACGCTGATTGTCGAGCCGTCGGCATTGAGGAGATTGCCTAAAAAGCGCCAGGTGATCGGATTGAACGCCGCGATGGTCCCGCCGCGGAAATTACCTACCAGGAGGGCGTGGCTGAAGGCGCCGAAGTCAGAGGGAGCCTGTACCACTCCCCATGGCGCATTGAACCAGTCACCGTGCTGGAGACGCGCCAGTCTTCTGCCCTGGCGATCAAAGACCACAACAAAACCTAAACCCGCGCCGCCGACTGGATCGTGCCTGGCCGCATCCTGTTGGGCGAACGTGATGTAGATGTTGGGCCCGATGCCCTGTACGTTGAAGGGCGCAAAGCCTGGCGGAATCCCCGCATCGCGAAAACACTCGTCGGGAACATTTACCGGCTTGAAGTTGGAATCAAAAACGTCGATCCTGCCGCTGCGGAAGTTAGCGGCCAGAATGTATTCGCCGCCGTCAAACGCCGCGATGGTCGCACCCTTGTAAACGGCTCCGGTGCTTTTGTTTGGAAATTGGGAATTGTCAACTTCGATAACTGCCGTGGTTGCATTTACCCCCGAGTTCCAGCCTTGAATCGTGCCATCTTCAGTGGCAAACAGAAAAGTGGCCGGCTTGCCCGGTGCAAGAAGGAAATTTGTCGTGCTGCCATTGAACATCACGGAGGTGGGAGATCCCGGAGCTTGCTGGCTGGGAGCATTGGGGATTTTGACGCCATTTCCCGGCATCCCGCCCGGAGCGTTGAGGGCAACGATTGTGACCGGCTCCAACACCGGTGGAGGAGTCTGGTTGCTGGGATTTGCGGGGTTTAAACCGGATGTGTTGTAGAGGGTAGACGTACCGCCGGCGTTGTTGGAAATCCACCAGGGAGTCGCCGGTCCGTGCACGAGTCCCCACGCGTTCTGAAGGTTCGGATCGGTCACCAGGGCCGCCGGCGTCACCGGCACATTGGACACCAGATTTGTCTGTTGATAGTGTTGGGCCCATGCAAATGTCGGAAATAACGTGAGTGCAACCGTACGAATGAGCGCTGACCTCAATGGTTTCATTGGCTTCTCCTTAGATTCCGGCAAGACTTCGGTTTAGCGCTTTCCTTCCCCCGAAAAGCAGCGATTCTCTCCACTCGAGAAACATGCGACTTGCGCCGCCTATTCGAGTCGTCGTCCGGCTTGTCTTTTCTGATTGGCACGGTGGGCTTCAACGGGCGTCTGACTACCCGGTGACGAGGAGAACCTCAAGTCCGGACTCCGAGGCAATGCTAGTCCGCCAAATGTATCGAGTTGTCACAGTTTCGTCGGCGTATTGTCAAAGTTCCTGGCGCGCCCACGGCATGGAAACTCTGGCAAACGGGGAACCCTTTGTTTTGACCTAAAAGGGTGCGGTTCCGCTATCCGGAGGCATTTGCTTCCTGACAACTGCACCGGGTCCGGAGCCCTCGTCTCACGATGGTAGGATGATGGTGCCGCAACCGGAAAACGCGAAAGAAGGCGCGGTCTATGTCCCAGGATTATTCGTATCGTAACCCCGTACTATCACTGTGGCAGGCTTCCGTCGTTGAGGTGCATCGCCGCAGGCAATCGGTACAGAGCCGCATAGCTCAGGCAACGACGGAGAATATCGTGCCCGTCGGAACGATAAAAGTGGATGAACTGATGGCCCCTGCCCAATTGATCGCGGAGCAGGTTGCGCAAGCCCCTTCGCCCGCGGATGTTCTTGCCGTTCCCAAGGCCACGGGCATCGCGGCAAAGGTAACCGATGCCGCGGACTGCGGCAAGCTCGCCGCACAGTTTCTTTGGGCGGAGATGAGCGGTAACCAGGCTAAGGCAAAAGAACTCGCGGGGGAACTTAAGTTCTCCGTGTGTGACGGGACCGGGTGGGCGGAATGTGTCACGACTTTCCTGGCCTACAAAGCACTGCACGCAACGTTGCCTTATCGGCCCAACAAGGATGTGATGATCGATCTGGGCAAGAAATCGACCATCGCCATTCTCGGCGACTGGGGTACAGGAGACGCGGTAGCAATTAATGTGTTGCAGCAGGCTGCGGCTTTCAAACCCGAGATATTGATCCACCTGGGGGATGTCTATTACGCATGCACGCAGAGTGAGGCTCATAACAATTTCCTGGACATCTGCCGCGTAGTTTTGGGCGACGACGTTCCTGTCTATTCTTTGTGCGGAAACCACGACATGTATTCTGGCGGCGCGGGATACTATTGGTTAGTCGATCGCCTTGGCCAGCAGGCCAGTTATTTCTGCCTGCAAAACGACTATTGGCAATTCGTCGCAGTAGATACAGGCCACAATGACAGCGATCCGGCCACCGTTGCCACGAATATCACCGGACTGCTGACAGCTGGTAGCTGGTCGGAGGCCAGCTGGGCACTGGAAAAAATAAAGCAGGCTGGGAAACGCAAAACAGTGCTGCTTTCTCATCACCAGTTGTTCTCCCCATTTGGATCCGTGGGCAAAAACGGCGGCCAGGATAGCGCCTACAATCCCAGCTTGCTCGCGATCTTTCAGCCCGTTCTTGAGAACATCGAATGGTGGTTCTGGGGCCACGAACATACGCTGGCAATTTACGATGAGTATCTGGGGCTAAAGCGTGGAAGATGTGTCGGCGCTTCCGCGGTTCCTGTGTTTACCGATCAGCAAAAGTACGCCCCCGGAGCCGGCCTTCAGACGTACATGGGCGCCGCGCTGCCCACCTGGAACGCCAAAGGAGTCCTGGGCAACAACGGTACGCAGTACGACAATTGCTTCGCCATCATGACGCTCGACGGTGCAGCGGCGAGCGTTGACTATTACACAGTCCCGATTCTCCAAAAAGCCGTCCGGTTAGACGTCGCGGATGCGCTCTCTTAAACCAGAACTCCAGATCTCCTGAAAAGATTCTGCTCCGGGCTTCCCCGGGAACATCTACATCAGGCATGCCGCGACATCGCCAGATCCACGATTTCTCCGACCATTTGGGTGTAGGAGAGGCCGTATTTCTTCGCGGCCATTGCGAACTCTTTCCCGCTTGAAAGCCACGGATTCGGGTTCGCCTCGATGACATAGACTTCGCCCTTGTTGGATAAGCGCATGTCGATGCGGCCGTAATCTCGAAGCTTGACGGCACGGTAGGCTTTCAGTGCAATCTCGCTGAGCTTGTTGGCGGTCTCTTCATCGAGGTCTTCGGCGATCGCCGATTTTGTCAACTTATACGCTTCTGTGTCTTTATCGAACTTTACATCCTGGCAGGCGATCCGGGGCATCCCCTTAGGGAGCTTCGAGAGGTCGAGCTCGACCAGGGGAAGCGCATAGGCGTTTTCGGAATTCCCCAGGATTGAGGCGTAAATCTCCCGGCCTTCGATGTACTCCTCAATCAGTGCCGGGGAATCGAATTCTGTCTGGATGTAGGAGACACGTTCCATCAATTCCTTCACGCTGGTAACGACGGAGGCGGAGTCGATGCCGATCGATCCATCCTCCGACGTGGGCTTTACGATCAGCGGAAACGAGATGTCATGGGCGTGGTCGATGGTACCGCGATAGGCGGTTGCGAAGTAGGGTGACTGGATACCATGGAACGAGAACATCTTCTTGGCAATAGACTTGTCCTGAGCCAGAATGTTCGCGTGCGGGCCAGCGCCGGTGTAGGGAATATCGAGGATA
>Ga0335073_10001412_pt1 | contig 32062 bp, 20 predicted proteins | sample Lox_Sample_22_FD_207093 | JGI IMG/M metagenome (GOLD analysis project Ga0335073, IMG submission 207093) | Soil microbial communities from Loxahatchee National Wildlife Refuge, Florida, United States - Lox_Sample_2.2 | ecosystem: Environmental > Terrestrial > Soil > Wetlands | place: USA... | reverse complement strand
ATGGTCGACCTGGTTTACCAGATGGATCCACAGACCGGTGTACTGGCGCGCTCGGCTCGCGTTGAAAATCGAAGCAGCCAGCCCTTCACGATCGAACAGGCATTTGCAGCGACGTGGAACCTGGGCGCAAGCAGCGATTACCAACTGCGCTACCTTACCGGACGTTGGGCGGGAGAATGGAACTTGCAGCAGACAACGCTGCACCCCGGAAAAGTAGTCCTCGAGAGCCGTCGCGGCTCGACCGGGGACGAGGCGAACCCATGGTTCGCCATTGAACGCGCGAGCCAGCCGGATCAGGATGTCGGCGATGTCTGGTTCGGTGCGCTCGCCTGGAGCGGATCCTGGCAGATCAATGTCGAAACGGACTGGCAGAACCGGGTGCGCGTGACGGGCGGCTATACGCCCTTCGATTTTGCCTACGTACTCGCGCCAGGCCAGACCCTGGAGACACCCAAGTTCTACGGTGGATATTCGGACGAGGGAATCGGCGGCGCATCGCGGCTCTTGCATCGGTTCGAGCTTGATTCCATTGCCCCCGAAGCTCCGCATCGTCATCTGCGGCCGGTGCTATACAACTCCTGGGAGGCAACGGAATTCGACGTCAACGAAGCAGGGCAAGAAGCCCTTGCGGAGAAGGCAGCAAGCATCGGCGTCGAACGCTTCGTGATGGATGATGGGTGGTTCGGCCAGCGGAAAGATGATCACGCGGGACTCGGCGACTGGTATGTCAATCCGCAGAAGTTTCCGCACGGCTTAAAGCCCCTGATCGATAAGGTGCATGCGCTGGGCATGGACTTTGGGCTGTGGGTCGAGCCGGAGATGGTAAATCCGAACAGCGATCTTTATCGGAAGCATCCGGACTGGGTGCTGAACTTTACCGATCGTCCGCGGACCGAGGGGCGCAATCAACTGGTTCTGAACCTCGCGCGCGATGATGTCAGAACTTATGTGTACGGATTCCTCGACAAGCTGCTCAGCGAAAACGACATCGCCTTTCTGAAGTGGGACTACAACCGCAACTGGTCTGAGCCGGGATGGCCTGCTGCGCCGATTGAAGAGCAGAAGGAAGTCTATGTGAAGTATGTGCAGAATCTCTACAGCATTCTTGCTGAGCTACGCGAGAAGCATCCGCACGTTGAGATTGAGTCCTGCTCTGGCGGCGGCGGGCGCGTGGATCTTGGAATCCTGCACTTCACCGATGAGGTCTGGCCCTCCGACAATACCGATCCTTTTGACCGCCTGAGCATTCAGGACGGCTTCACCTACGCTTATTCCCCGGGGCTGATGATGGCATGGGTGACCGATTCTCCCAATTGGATGAATCGCCGTTCTACATCCCTTGAGTATCGCTTCCTTTCCTCGATGCAAGGCAGCCTGGGCATCGGAGCAAACCTGAATAAGTGGACTCCTGAAGATTTTGCGGCGGCAAAGAGACTCGTTGCCGAATACAAGGCGGTTCGCGCGACCGTCCAGGATGGCGCCCTATATCGGTTGATTTCGCCAAGTGGGGGCAGCGAGTATTCGGTAACTGAGTCGGTAGCGCGGGATGGCCATGAGGCAGCGGTCTTCGCCTTCTTGCATTCAAGCCAGAAGGGCCAGCCTTATCCGCAGTTCTATTTGCGCGGGCTTGATCCGGACGCCGTGTACAGCCTTCATGCGCAGGAAGGAAAGCTCACTGACGGTACGGTTGAGAGAGCGAGCGGCGATTATTGGATGCACCATGGAATCGGTGTCGCGCTGCGCGGCGACTTCCAGGCGGCATTTTTCACGCTCGAAAGAGAAGGAGCGCAATAAACACGTCGTTCGGCGATAGTCAGTTTGCTCTAATTCGAGCGCGTGGGAAAGCCTGCGGCAGATCTCAGGCGAGCGCCCCGCTTAAGCTCTGCATGAGTCTAGAATGGCAGTAAATTTCCTGCAGGATCGAAGTGCATTGTCTGCGCTTGTCCGGTGATGCTCACTTCAGGAAGTTTTTCGAGCATCCCGATGCAGGCTTCTGAGACGAGCATCCGCTCCAGGCTGAGAGTATTCGCGATGCGTATGACACGAGCCTGCTCAGGATGTTCCAACGCCAGCGTTGCCAGGGCCGGCTGGATCGCCTCGCGGTCAGTCTCGAAGTGAATGGGTATTTTGGCCGGGTGCAGCCCGATGGCTGTCGTCGCATTGATATACATATAGCGCAGGTCGAGCGCCTTGACGGCGCGATCGGTGGTAAAGTCGGCCAGGCCGATGCCGATGCCGTTACCGTTCGTTGCACGCGACAAATCGCGAACGAAGATGCGCGCGATGTGCGGCGTTACAGCACTCGAGTTGTGAAGAGATGTGGAATAGCCTGCAATATCGCGGCCGATGATGTTCGTATCCATTCCGGTACCGCTGATCTCCTTGCCGATCTGGTCCACGATCAGCAAGTCGATTTCATCCAGCGGCAGGCGCGGCATCAACGACCGGGCTCGCTCGAAAAGAACCTGTTCCTCGCTGACGATTGCTTCCGGCCGAAGCACTTTGAGCTTAGCAGTCTGGTGATGTTGATCTTCAAGTATGGCAATACCGCAAAGAACGCGAACTTTTTCGAGAATGACCGCTGCAAACTCGCGAATCACAGTTTCGTGGCCAACGTGGGCCGCGGCGCGATGAGCGTTGGCAGCGCCAGTTTGCTTGCCGAAACCAATCGTCAGCATCTTTTGAATGCCGCTGCCCAGGGTTCCGCGAAAATCAGTATGTGGCTTAATGCGATTGATGACCACAACGCCATCCGCCCGCAGTGCGGCGGCACTGAAGACTACATCCCGCCCGTCGAGAGCCGCGCCGATCGTTTCGACATCCATAGCGGCTTCAATGGGGACTCCGAGGCTCTCTTCCGTAATTCCGTACTCAGCCAGCACCTTCTTCTGGCCATCCGGAGTGGCTCCTCCGTGACTGCCCATTGCTGGTATCACGAAAGGCTGCGCGCCTGCTGCGATCAGCTGGCTCAGCGTAGCTCTCACGATCTCTTTGAGATTCGCGATGCCGCGGCTGCCCACGCCTACCGCGATCCGCATACCAGGCTGTATTCTCTCGTTCAGCCCGGCCTGCTCGAACTGCTCGGCCAGGAGCTTGGAAAAATCAAGCCGCACAGAGGGGGGATAGCTCTGTGTGACCTCGATCAATTTGGGCAACGTGATGCTCATCGGGATAGGCAGGACTACTTTATATCAGTCGCCCTGCCTACAACGCCACGCGAATTGCCGCAACCACGGGAAGCGGAGCTCACGCGAATTCTTCGACACTTCACGCAATGCCAGTCGCCTGGCGACATCAATCTTCCGCCGGCTGGAGTTCACCCGGACGCGCCTTGTCCTGATCGGCACGCAGACGCGGAGTTCTATAGCTGAAGACCATGGTGCGGCGCAGCGCGGCCGGAGTCCAGGTGAAGCTCCACCGGACGCCGAACTCGAGCAGCAGAACAGCGCCGCCGAGCACGACGAGCGCAAAACACAGGACGCCAACTCCGTAGTTGCCGAAGATGTCTTTGAGAGCGCCAATGGCAGAAGGTAGAAAGAAGCCGCCCAGCCCGCCGGCCGCACCCACGATGCCGGTGGTGAGCTCAATGTCGGCGGGGAAGCGTTGCGGCGCGATCTGAAACACAGCGCCGTTGCCCATGCCGAGCATCCCCATCGCCAGAAAGAGCATGGGTACGACGAGCGCAATGGGCGGCAGGCTGCTGACGACCATCAGGCAGATGGCGACGCCCACAAACAACCACAACAGGAAACGGTAGCCTCCGATCTTATCGGAGATCCATCCTCCTACCGGCCGAAGAAAGCTGCCTGCCAGAATGACGATGGTGGCGCAGTCGCCCGCCTGAACCTTGGTGAGGTGGTATTGGTCGTGGAAGAAGACGGAGAGAAAACTGGCCAGCCCCACGAACCCGCCGAAGGTCATGCTGTAGAGAAAGCAGAGACGCCATGTGTCAAGCTGCGCCAGCAGCTGCGCATATTGTGACCACGGCTTGGGAGAGCTCTTCGCCGGGCTGTTCCTCGCCCAAAGAAAGAAGATCGCTAACACGGCGGTGATCGGAATAAGCGCAAGCGCGAAGACAATATGCCAGCCGAAATGCAGCGCCAGGCGTGGCGCGAAGAATGTGGCGATCAGGGTGCCGGAGTTGCCCGCTCCTGCAATGCCCATCGCCAACCCCTGGTGCTCCGACGAGTACCAGCGGCCGGCCAGCGGTAGCGCTACGGCGAAACTGGCGCCTGCTACACCCAGCAGAAATCCGATGAGATAGAACTGCCACAGCGCGGTTGCATAACGCCAGCCCAGGATGAGTGGAATCAGCGTGAGCGTCATACCTATCAATCCGGCGCGCCGGCCACCGATGCGGTCTGCCAGCAGCCCGAGAATGGGCCGAAAGAACGAGCCGCCCAGAAGAGGAATCGCGGTGAGCAGACCCTTCTGCGTTGCCGAAAGATGCATCTGGTCGGCGATGAATGGAGTCACCGGGCCAAAGAGTACCCACACCATGAAGCTGGTATCGAAATAGAGAAAGGCGGAGATTAGCGTAGGCAAATGGCCGCTGGCAAGAAACGATTTCTTATTCATGAGAGAAGAGCTCCTTTGATCTTGCTGGCGATGAAGAAGGTCACAGACACCCAACAACCGGGGCGAATGATCAAGCTGCGTTCTGTGGAGCGGGCGTGTTTACGATCTGCTCAGATAAAGGCGTAAGCGCAACTGCGACGGCTGCAATGATCTCCTCTGAGACGCCAAGTTCGCGCGGCGTCTCTACAAGATGAACGGCGACACCGTCGAAATGGCGTGCTGAATGGCTAGTCGGCTATGCGCATCGCGCATCGAAGCGCCGTTGTACTGTTTGGGCCCTCCCAGGGCCTGCGAGAGAAACGCAAACTGGTGCGACTTCAGCCGCGGCATACTGACGGCGGTAAAGAGTCCTTGCAGTTCCGGATCGGCAAGCGCGCGCTCATAAAAGCGGTCCACGGCGGCGGGTACGGCGGCCTCACCGCCGATGCGTTCGTAAAGAGTCGATTCGGTGACAACCTGGCTCAAGATCTTTCTCCTTTGGTAACGCGAGTTCGAGATGGATCGGAGTGTAGCGGCGCCGAAGCGGTGGGAGACTTCTCGACGCGCACGGCGCACTGCTTGTAGTTGGGTTCGCGCGAGATGGGATCGAATGCACTCTGCGTAATCTGATTCGCGTTAGTCTCAGCGAAGTGAAAGGGAAGAAACACCTGGCCCGGAGCGATGATCTCGGTGACGCGCAGCTCGACTCTGCTTACCCGCCCCCGCGCGGAGATTACCTCAACGCGATCGTGTGCCTGCAGATGAAGCTGCTCGGCGTCCTTGGGATTCATCTCAAGCCAGGCCCGGGGAGACATGCGCTGCAAAATGGAGATGCCGCCGGTCTTGGTGCGCGTATGCCAGTGCTCCACGGTGCGGCCGGTGTTCAGAATCAGCGGGAACTCCGCATTGGGCTGTTCAGGAAAGGGCGTCCACTGCGTGGGAAGTAAACGCGCACGTCCATCTGCGGTTTGAAAATTGCCGTCGCCATAGAGTCTGCGAGTAGTGGAGGCTTCGGGAGAGCCACCTTGCGGAAAGGGCCATTGAATGCCCCCGCAAGCTTCAATTTCGGCATAACTCATGCCGGAGTAATCGCACAGGCGGCCCGCGGAGACGCGGCGCCATTCTTCGAATGCGTCGCGCGGTTCGCGCCAACCCGGAAAGAGCTCGTCTTTGCAACCCAACCGCTCGGCGATACGAAGAAAGATGTCAAAGTCGCTTCGAGCTTCGCCTGGCGGCGCGACGGCCGCATTCACCTTGCTCACGCGGCGCTCGGAGTTGGTGAAGGTGCCTTCCTTTTCGCCCCATATCGTCGCGGGCAATACGAGATCGGCAAGTTCGGTTGTCGGAGTGGGGTGGAATCCATCCTGCACGACGAGAAATTCGAGATTGCCGAGCGCATGCTTCAGCACGTCTATGTTGGGGAACGAAACCAGCGGATTGGTGCCGAGAATCCAGAGCGCACGAATTTTGCCGGCGACCGCGCCCTCAATGATGTCGGGATAAGCGAGCCCGCGCTGTGTCGGAATGCGCTCAACCGGTACGTTCCACAGTCGGGCAATCTCTTCGCGATCGCTCTCGCTCTCGAATTGACGATATCCGGGAATGGCTGAAGTGAAGCCCGACTCCCGCGTACCCATGGCGTTGCACTGACCGGTAATCGAGAATGGCGCTGCGCCAGGGCGCCCGATGTTACGCGTCAGCAGGGCGAGGTTGTTGATCGCGTTTACGGTCTCCGTGCCCTTGGTGCTGTGGTTCACGCCCATCGTCCAGCCGATGAAAGCCGACTTCGCATGGGCGCAGAGCAGCGCCGTCTTGCGGATCAGCGCCGCGTCCAGTCCAGTGATGCGCGCCGCGTAATCCAGCGTATACGGATCCAGCGAAACGCGCAGTTCCTCAAATCCGGTGGTGTGCGCGGCAACGTAATCCTTGTCGTAAAGCTCCTCGTCGATCACGATGCGCAGCATGGCATTGATGAGCGCGAGATCGGAGCGCGGCTTGACCGGTAGATAGATGTCAGCCATCATCGCCGTTTTGGTCACACGGGGATCCGCGACGATCAGCGTCTTCGCCCTGTTCTCCTCGATTCGAGTACAGAGGATGGGATGGTTCTCCGCAACATTGGCGCCGATGAGGAAGATCACATCCGCATGCTTGAGATCTTCGTACGCGCCCGGCGGGCCATCGCTGCCGAAAGAACGCTTGTAGCCTGCCACCGCCGTGGACATGCACAGCGTAGTATTGCCGTCAAAGTTGCGTGTTCCCAGGCCAAGCTGCACCAGCTTTCCCAACGCATAGAACTCTTCCGTAACCAGCTGGCCCGTACTAATAACCCCCAAGGACTCGGGCCCAAATTTCCGCTGCACAGCACGAAAGCGACTCACCATCACGTCCAGCGCTTCATCCCAACTGACGCGCGTGAGCTGGCCCTCCTTGCGCAGCTGGGGATAGCGCGCGCGGCCCTCAGCCTCAATGGCGTAGTGCTCAGCCAGGCCCTTGGGACAAAGCTTGCCCAGGTTTACCGGATGATCTGGGTTGCCGCGTACGCTGACCACGCGGCCGTCTTTTACACCGAGCTGCATACCGCAACCAACCGAGCAATAGCCGCAGGTGCTGTTGACCCAGCGTTCGGCATGTTTACGCGCCGAAGTGAAGCCAAGCACGGGATCCGTGCTATAGCGGTAGTTAGACGCGCGAGTGTCGAGGCCGCTTCTACGCGCCATCCAGCGGAGCAGCTTCATGCCGCCTCCTGGGCCAGATACTCCTTCGCCATGTTGGTCGGCACGACAGTGACGAAAAACAAATAGCGGCTCGTGAACTCTCCGGCCAGCACGAGCAGCAAGACGGCGACGCTGACCGGCTCGCGCTGCGTGATAGGAAGCAGCGCGATGCCGGCCAGTGGCAGGATGAATCGCACAGTGAGGTGGTTTTGGAAGACGTTGGTGAGCAACTGCCAGCTGCCATGCAGTTCATGAACACGCGAGCATGCAAGCCATACAAGCTTGGCTGCGGCAATCGCCACAGTCAGACAGAAGGCGCAGAGGACAGCGTATCGTGCGCCCACCGTGCCGCGGGTGAGTACATTGCCGCCGCAGGCCCCGAGCAGCGCCATGGAACCCAAGAACTCGGCAATCGTGAGCGGGGAGTTCCAGGCCGGGCGTCCCGGCGCACGATATAGCCGCGCGCTGGCGCTCACGCCGCAGATTCCCAGGATGGATGTGAGGGCTCCGAGTACGGCCGCGCTACGCGGGATGACCCAGAGCGCCGCTGAATAGGCGGCAGCAGCAAAAGCAAACAGCGTAAACAGCAACACCTCGCGGCTGAGCCAGGACCGGCGCCACATCTTCAATGCTCGAAACGCATAGATGGGCCGGCCCAGGTGCAGTGTGGAAGCACAAAGCGCGACCGCGGCGATGACCAGCGTGACCAGAGCCGCAGAGCGATGGGACTGAGCGCCAAATGCCTGCAGCAGCCAGATTGCCGTGAATGCGCCGGCTGAGAGCTGTGTGAGCACCGTCATGGCAACCAGGGGCCAGTGCGCGTCCTCTGCGCGAAGGTAAGTAAGGTCCACTTTGCGGACATCGCCAGGAAGCCTTTGCGGCAGCGTAATGCGAGTCGTGGAGATGCTGGCATCTGCCGAAGGCATGCCGGGCGAGTTGGCCGCTGCGCGATATTCTTCGCGCCACTCGTCCACTTTCACCACCTCGATACGTATAGCCCCTTCAGGACACGCGGCCCCACAGGCCGGCTCCTGCCCCCGCGTGAGGCGGCCGTAGCACATGTCGCACTTGCCCACTACGCCGCGCTCCGCGTTGTACTGCGGCACTCCGTAAGAGCAGTTCCAGGTGCAGTACTGGCAGCCAATGCAGGCTTCGGCGCTGTGGCGGACGATGCCAGTGAGACCATCCTTGCTGTAAGCGTCCACCGGGCAGCCCGTCATGCAGGTCGGCTCAAGGCAGTGATTGCAGCCCATCGAGAGGTAGTGGCGGTGAGTGTACGGATATGCGCCGCCCTCGATTTCCCCCACCCGCCGCCACAAAATATCCGCGGGGTTGCCGTTCTGTTCGTTGCAGGCGACGACACAACACTTGCAGCCAATGCACTTCGTCATGTCGAAGTGAAATCGATACTGCTCTCCAGCATCCGGAACTCGTGGCAGGCGGCCGGGCGAGCCGGTTCCGCAGAACGATCCCTCCGATACGACAGCTGCGCCGTCGGCCGCAGTGGTCAGGTGGAAGGTGCTGTCGCCTTCCTGGGCTCGAGTGAGCAGGGGCAATTCCAAGTGTGGCTCCTTATTCGCGAAAAGGGCACGATTCGCGGAATAGAGATAGTTTGCGAAGAGACAAGGGACACGAACACCTGCTTGCGCAGCGCAAGCGATGTGCGCGGCACAATTTGCTGTTCTGCAGTGCTTATGGAAATGCGGCTGCTGCGCCGGGCTCTTCGCGGAGCCAACTGTGCTCACCCCAGTTTGGGAAAGGCCGGCATGCACAGCCGGCGTCAAGAGCGATGCGGTCTGAAGTAACCGCCCCGCTCGGGGTGATTGGGTTAGAGCATAAACGGAAATTGCGTGCCGCGCAAGTGCGAATAGAAATGAATGATGCGGGACTTCCTCACGGAGTCCTTATTTGCTGGATGCTAAGATAGCCTCAAATTGGCTGATTGTTCGGCGCAGCGCGCCTGCCGAACTTGCACAGACTCAAGTTAGATGCAGCGTCTTCGGCCACCTGACCTACGTCAAATCGCGGAGAAACGTGGATGGCAGCGGCAAACTTCCAGGGCATTCGTGTTCTCAGCCTCGAGTCGCGCCGTGCCGTGGAAGCCGCGAAACTGATTCGCACGTACGGCGGCGAACCGCTTACAGCTCCCGCAATGCGAGAAATTCCCATGTCCGGCGACGGGCCGGTGATCGAGTTCGCTGAAGCGCTGATTGCCGGCGCATTCGATCTCGTGATCTTTACCACCGGTGTGGGTGTCCGGTCGCTCATCAAAACCGTGTCGGAGCACATGGACCGCGAGCAGTTTCTCGCTGCGTTGCGCACGGTGAAGATTGCGGCGCGAGGGCCCAAATCTTCCAGCGCGCTGCGCGAATTTGGAATTCCCATCGCAGTCATCGCGCCGGAGCCGTTCACCTGGCGTGTGCTGGTTCAGGCCATGGAGGAAAAGTTTGGCGGCGCTCTCACCGGGATGAACATCGCGGTGCAGGAGTATGGAACGTCGAATCCCGAGTTGCTGACCGCGCTCGCGGAAAAGAGCGTTTCAATCACTCGGCTTCTCGTTTATCAGTGGGCGCTGCCGGAAGATACGCAACCACTGCGTGAAGCCGTCATCGCGCTCGCGCACGGCCATGTCGATGTCGTGCTGTTCATGAATGCGGGCCAGGTAGCGCATCTGTTCCTCATCGCCGAACGTATGGGCTATACTGATGCGCTCTACGAGGGCTTCCGCTCCACGGTGATCGGCTCGATCGGACCCAGCACTACGGAAGGCCTCTCAATGTACCGGGTCGTGCCCGACTTCGAGCCTTCGCAGTCCAAGATGGGATTTCTCATCAAAGAAATCGCAGAGAATGCAGAGGGATTGCTCAAACGGAAGCGGGCAGCGGCCTCGCTGCATATTGCGAGCAGTGCGGCCAGGTCCGTTAGTCCGCTGCTCACCGGTGATTCTGCCGCGCATGCAGTTAAGTCAGAACTTTCTGGTGTTGACTTCCTGCACGAGATCGGCAGCCGTATGGCGGCCTCTGATCCGCTGCACACGGTGTTGAATCGCATTGTCGATTTTGCCTGTTCGCTCATCCAGTGCGATTCCTGCTTCGTGTACGTGCTCGAAGACGATCAGCTGGTGCTTCGCGCATCGAAAAATCCTCACTCCGATCTCGTGGACCATCTCGGTATCTGGCTGGGGCAGGGGATTACGGGATGGGTCGGATGGCACCGCGAACCTGTTGCCATTCCAGAGAAGGCGCTCAAGGATCCTCGCTTTCAGCGGTTTAAGAATCTACCCGAAGACACATTCGAAGCGTTCCTTTCCGTACCGATTCTCTGCCGCGGCAAACTGATCGGGGTCATCAACCTGCAACACCGAAAGCCTTACTATTACAGCGAGCATGAAGTGCGCCTGCTTACTGCCGCAGGCTATCTGGTGGGCGCGGAATTGGAGCGAGCCCGGCTCGAAACCGAAAACCTGCAGCTTTCCGACCGATTGGAGTCGCGCAAGCTCGTCGAGCGCGCCAAGGGCGTTCTGCAGCGCGACTTCGGACTCGACGAGGAATCGGCGTATCGTGCCATGCAACGAGAGAGCCGGCAGCGCCGCAAATCGATGCGGGAAATTGCCGACGCCATTTTGTTGAATGATGACCTGCGGAAGAGCCGCTGGTCTGTGGTGGGTCCGGCAGAGGGAAGCGATCGTTCCGCGGAGGCTTGAAGCGAACAAGGGAATGAAAGGCTCTTGTGCGCAACTGCGATTTCGCGTAGGATAGATTAAAAGGTGAGACTCGGCTGTCTCCCGTTCTCTTTTCGCCCTGCACCATGCCGTGTCAGGGTCTTCCAAGTGCAAATTTGATTTCGCGCGTTCTGCATTCATGCAGCATCGCTGCATGCCGTCGCATTTGCGGAGGGATCGCGCATTGAATAGCTCTCGTCTCAGCTGCAAAAGGGGTATTCGGCATGGAATCTCCCGCATCCCACAATTCGTTGGCATTCAGCCCGGAGCAGAAGGAGTATCTGTCTGCCTTCTTTGCGGGCATGATGCTTCGTTCGACGCGGCCGTTCGTGGGTCATACAGCAAATGGGCTGCTGACCGACGATTCATCGTCCGGTGCTGCAAATCAGGCCGGACCGCAAGAAGAGACATGCCACGGCACTCCGGTATCTGACCTCTGTCGCGAAGAGCTGTGGAAGTGCGAACAGAACCCGCTCGATATTTGGGACAAGCTCGTGGCACACGCAGACGAGAACCGCGCACCGGCAGCCGAGGATATCTTCCGATTCAAATTTCACGGACTGTTCTACGTTGCGCCCGCGCAGGACTCATTCATGCTGCGGCTGCGCGTTCCCGGCGGCATTCTCACCGCGCACCAAATGTGTGGACTGGCCGCGATGGCCGAAGAGTGGGGATCGGGCCGGGCTGACCTCACGACGCGCGCCAACTTGCAGATCCGTGAATTCCAGCCCAAAGACATCGTGCGCGTCTTGAACAGAGTGCAGGAACTTGGTCTCACGGCGCGCGGCTCCGGCGCGGACAACATCCGCAACATCACAGCATCTCCGGTGACTGGCCTGGATCCGACGGAGCTCATCGATGTATCGCCATTCGCCCGTGCGCTTCACCATTACATCCTCAACTCACGCGACCTCTATGAGCTGCCGCGCAAGTTCAACGTGGCCTTCGATAGTGGCGGCTCCATCAGCGTGGTTGCCGATACCAACGACATTGGCTTTGTAGCCGTGCGCGTCGGCGAAGGACGAAGCATTCCCGCGGGTGTGTACTTCCGCGTATTGTTGTGCGGCATCACCGGACACAGGCAGTTCGCCTCCGACTGCGGCTTGCTGCTGCGGCCCGACCAGGCAGTAGGCGTGGCGGCGGCCATGATCCGCGTCTTCAGCGATCACGGCGACCGCACCGATCGCAAAAGGGCGCGGCTGAAATATCTGGTTGACCAATGGGGCATGGAGAAGTTTGTCGCCGAGACGGAAAAGCGGCTTGCCTTTTCGCTGCTGCGCGTAGCGCCGGAGGAGTGCGAGCCTCGGAGGCAGATCGATCGCGCAGGACACATTGGCGTGCATCCGCAGATCCAACCGGGGTTGCACTACATCGGCGTGTCCGTGCCCGTGGGACGGTTGCCCGTGAGCCAGATGCGCGCGGTCGCTGACATTGCCGATCAGTTCGGTAGCGGCGAACTGCGACTCACGGTGTGGCAGAATCTGCTCATCCCCAACATTCCCGCCGACAGTGTCGAAATTGCCGTAGAATGCCTGCGCGCAGCAGGGCTGGATTGCTCGGCAGGCGCAGTTTTGCGCGGCACAGTAGCCTGCACCGGCAACCGCGGCTGCCGCTATGCGGCTACCGACACGAAGACGCACGCTGTGGAGCTTGCCAATCTTCTCGATGCGCGTTTCAAGATCGAGCAGCCTGTAAACCTGCACGTGACGGGCTGCCCACATTCGTGCGCGCAACACTATGTGGGTGACATCGGCCTGATGGGCGTCAAGGTCGGCGGTGCGGAAGGCTACCAGGTGGTTATCGGCGGCGGATCGGATCTCGAGCGTGGGCTGGCACGCGAACTGATTCCTTCCATTGCATATACCGATCTTCCGCCGGCACTTGAAAGCCTGTTCGCGGCTTACACGAAGCGGCGTCGTCCGGGCGAATCGTTTCTCGAATTCAGCCGCAGGCACAGCATCGACGAGTTGCAATCATTTCTGGCCGTAAAGGAGCCTGCATAATATGAACGTAGCCGTTCCCTATATTCCCGAAAACGCTCCTTTCACCGCCGAGCAGCGGGCATGGCTCAATGGTTTGCTGGCGGGAATGTTCTCCAGCGCGCCCGAGTCGGCGACTGAGCTGAAGCGGCCACGGCGGATCGCGGTTCTCTATGCATCGCAGTCTGGTACCGCTGAAGGGCTCGCTCGCAAACTGGCAAAGGAACTGAAGGCGCAGGGGCACGCGCCCGCAGTTTCCACTCTGGTTGGCTATACACCGGCGGCGCTCGCGGCAGAAACATGCGCCCTGATTTTGGCCAGCACCTACGGCGATGGCGATGCTCCCGATGGTGTGCAGCCGTTTTACGAGCAGCTTTGCCTTGAACACTTCCCGCGCATGGAGAAGCTCTTCTATGCGGTGTTGGCGCTTGGTGACAAGCATTACGAGCACTTTTGCAAATTTGGCCGCGACCTCGATGCCAAGCTCGCCTCACTCGGCGCAAACCGACTGGCCAACCGCTTGGACTGCGATGTAGACGTCGACGAGGCGTTCGCCCAGTGGAAGAACGAACTGTTGCCGCGGCTGAAAGAAGATTCGCTCTTTCAGGCCCGCAAGGAAAGCGAAGCATCGCAGCCAATGCCTTCGCAGACCGCGCCGCCTGCCTCGGATTCGCAAACCCAAGCCGCGAACTCCTTCACACGCGAAAGTCCGCTGCTCGCACCACTGGTCGAAAAGAGAAGCCTGACCCACGCTGACTCAACCAAATCCACGTTGCACCTGGCATTTTCGATTGAAGGCACCGGCATCTCGTACGAGGTGGGCGACGCGTGCGGTGTGATCCCCAGGAATGATCCTGATCTCGTCGCGGAGATTCTGCGGAAACTGCGCTTCAACGGCAACGAGCAGGTTCCCAGCACGAAAACAGGAAATACAACGCTCCACGACGCGCTCCTGCACCAGTTGCAGATCACGCGTCTGAATCGCAAGATCGTGCAGGCCTACGCCGTGCGGGGCAACTGCGCTCCACTTCTCCATCTGCTGCAACCGGAGCACCAGAAGGCGCTTGAGAATTACGTTTATGGCCGCGGATTGATTGATCTCCTTCTTGAATACCCTGGGGTGATCTACGATCCTGCCGAGTTGGTGGCGCTTCTGCCGAAGCTCACGCCGCGGCTCTATTCCATCTCGTCCAGCCCGGCGGCGCACGCCGGACAGATTCACACTACTGTTGCAGTAGTGCGGTTCACATCGCACGATCGCGATCGCGGCGGAGTGTGCTCAACGCTCTTTGCCGATCGCACATCGATCGATGACCGTCTGCCCATCTACATCCAGCCGAATAAGAAATTCAAGCTGCCCTCGAATCCTGATCAGCCTATGATCATGATCGGCCCTGGGACTGGGATCGCACCGTTTCGCGGCTTCTTGCACGAGCGCAGGGCATTAGGGCACAAGGGGCGCAACTGGCTGTTCTTTGGCGAGCGCAGCGTTGCCACGGACTACCTCTATCGCGAAGAGCTCGAAGCCATGCATGCAGACGGGCACCTGACGCGCCTTGATACCGCGTTTTCCCGCGACCATGGACGGAAGGTCTATGTGCAGGACAGAATGCTGGAGCACGCCGCGCAGCTTTGGAAGTGGCTGCAGGATGGCGCCAGCGTATACGTCTGTGGCGACGCGTCGCGCATGGCGAAGGATGTGCACGCGGCCCTCTGCCGCGTAGTGGAAGAGCAGGGCGCAATGCCGGCCCACGCCGCGGAAGAATATGTGGGCGCATTGAAAGAGAGCCATCGCTATCATCGCGATGTCTACTGAATAACCCAAAAGGAAACCGGGCAGGAAACGACTGCCGTGCACCACCGTTCATAGTGGCGCGCGGCCGTTGCCGCGCGCTGATCGTCGGAGTAGGATAAGCTTTTTGACAACGTAGTTTGTTGAATTCCGCTGTGATCCGCTCCAGAGATATTTCGCAAATCGCCACACTCTCCGCCGCGAGAACGCCCCGTATGACTCACAGCCTCTCCGGCCTGCCCGGAATTGTTCTCTTGTTTGCGATTTCCCTGGCTGCAACAGCGCATCAATGCGCGGCAGCGGTGAACGGCGGCGTCAGTGTGATTGCCGGCGCGAGCGGTGAGGATGTCGACGATGCAGGCTCCATGCTGATCGCAACGGCGGATTTCAATCGCGATGGGGTCGCCGACGTCGCAGAGATCGTGCGGCCGGCGGGAGATCGCGGCGGGCCAATCAGGCTTCAGCTCCTGTTCGGGCGAAGGGATGGAGGCTTCACACCCGGACCAGATCCTATGACGCTGGCGGGCGATCCGCGCGCGATCGCGAGCGGCGACTTCAATGGCGACGGCAACCCCGACCTTCTGATTGGGGACGGGAACGGGGCAGTCACGGAGTTGCTCGGAGATGGTAAGGGTAATCTCAAGTTCGCAGGGGAAATCGCTCACGTTGGCTCGGCCGTATCGATCGCCGTGGGTGATTTCAACCGCGACGGCATTCCCGACGTTGCGGTCTCCGACTATCGCGCGAATGCTGTAACGATTCTGCTTGGCTCAGCCAATGGCTCGTTTCAGGTGGGATGGTCTTTCGCTTTGCCCAGGCGCGGAACCAGGTACTATCTCGCCGCAGCCGACTTCAATGGAGACGGAGTCTCCGATCTGGCGATTTCCAGCGAGGAAGAAGGTACTTTTGTAGTCATGCTGGGCAACGGCAACGGAACCTTCACCTACGCCCCAGCCTTGAGCAATCTTCGCGACCCCAATTCTTATTGTCCCACGTAGTCTGCACATCCTGCAGACCCTATCTCTATCAAACGATTTACTGTGGCACATTGCGCTTGCGCGGACAGCGCTTGGGACAGTAGACTTTTCCCCGAACAGAAAAGGGGAGTGGGCGCGCGGCTGGAATCGTTTCCAGAATGCCGGAGCATAGCCGTATCCCGCTATGTAAGCACAGCAAAAGCTACTGCCTCGGATGAGCGGGTCGTCTGTTCCGCGCATGGAAGGAGATTCTCGTTGCCACTTCGAAAATCCTGTTGTTTTCCGCTCTTCGCTGCATTGGTCTTCATGGGTTGTACGGCTGGCGCACAGACTCAGTCGTCGGGGAGCGCAGCTCTGCCGCCTGCTCCGCACGCAAAGCAGATTCATCTCAAGCATATTCTGGTGATTGGCCAAACCAAGGGCTTCGAACACGACTCGGTTTCAGACGCCATGGCCGCGGTCTACAACCTGGGTCAGGAGAGCGGCCTGTGGGACACGGAGATGCGCACGGACACCGAGCTTTTGACCAAGAAGAGTCTGGGCAGAAATGCGAAGAACCTGGATTACTTTGACCTTCTGATCTTTGCCAGCACAACTGGGGAACTCGATCTGGATGCCAGCCAGAAGGCCGATATCCTGTCGTTCGTTCACGACGATGGCAAGGGATTTGTGGGCATTCACGCGGCGCTCGACACAAATTACACCTGGCCCGAGTACGGCGAGATGATCGGCGGGTGGTTTGACCAGCATCCCTGGGGGACATTCAACGCTCCCATCATCAATGAGTCCCCTGATTTTCCTGCAGTGCGCCACTTTCCCAAGGCATTCGTAAAGTACGACGAGATCTATCAACCGAAGGCGTGGTCCCGCGACAAGGTGAATGTTCTTCTCAGCCTCGATCCCAGCAAGCTGGACTACTCGAACAATCCGCGCATCCATCGCACCGATCATGATTTTCCCGTGGCCTGGAGCAAAATGTACGGCAAGGGGCGTGTCTTTTACTCCACGCTGGGGCACACCGAAGAAGCGTGGCAAGACCCGGATATTCGCAAAATGTATTTCGAAGCGATACGGTGGGCACTGGGCATGACCGAGGGCAGCACGGAGTCGCATCCGCGGCCGGCCGCCACACAATGAATCAACATCTAAATAGGATGGCGCGCGTGCGGTACAGAAGAGAACAATTGTTCGACACGAAGCATGCTGCACCTCTGAAGTCATTTCTGATCAGAGTGAGCCGCAATTGGCACACCGGGGATGAAACTGTTGCTCAATACGAATAAATCTCTCAGCACGGTCATACTGGCCGCGGCGGCGTGGTTAGGCGCCAATCTCGCCGCGCGGTCTCCAATGGATATTGTGCACGCGGCCACTGCCGGACAGGAAAGCGGCGCTCAGGCAACTTCAGCTGCTTCGCCTGAAGATTCCGCCGCACATGCCGGAGCCCAGGTCTATGCAGAGCATTGCTCGATGTGTCACGGAAAGAATCGGGAAGGCAATCCGCCGACATATCCATCCCTGGCCGGCATCAAGCACCAACTGTCCGACGAGCAGATTGCCACGTTGATCCACAATGGAAAGGGCGGCATGCCGCCGTTTCCTGCGCTGCCACAAAATGAAGTCGCCGGACTGCTCGAATTTCTGGGAACTTCACCGAATGGAGCTGCCCAGCCGGCTCCACATTCCTCCATGTTGGCGCGCAAAGGCATTCAGATTTCACCTGAGGCGGCGGCTGGCGGAGCGCTGTTCCAGCAGAATTGCGCCTTCTGTCATGGCCGCGATGCCATGGGAGGCGAGACCGGTCCAGATCTAACCAGGTCAAAGCTGGTTTTGACGGATTCCGATGGTTCAAAGATTGCGCAGGTTGTGAGCGAAGGACGAACGAGCGGCGACAAGAAGATGCCGGCGTTTCAGTTCTCTTCTTCTCAGATTCAGGCGCTGGTCGCGTTTATCCGTGCGCGGGTAGTCGCGGCCGACGCGATGAAGGGCGGCCGCCGCGGCGTGGATGTGAGCGATCTGCAGACAGGAAACGCAGAACAAGGTAAACAGTATTTCTATGGCGCCGGAGGATGCGCGAAATGCCACTCGCCCACTGGAGATCTTGCGGGAGTGGCTTCGCGCTACGAAGGATTGCAACTGGAAGAACGGATGCTGTATCCGAGGGGCGCCAAGAGCACTGTCACTGTGACATTGTCAGACGGGCAGAAGATCACCGGCACGTTGGCCTATCACGATGAGTTCACAATCGCGCTGACTGACCACACAGGTACCTACAAGTCCTGGCCGACGGGCAGTGTGAAGTACAGCATCGATAGTCCGGTAAATGCGCATGTTGAAATGTTCAGCCGCTACACTGACGACGATATTCACAATTTGATGGCCTATATACAGACCCTGCGCTGAGGTCTTCGCAGCCGCGACTTGCATGATCTGGAGAAATTACCCGCCGATGAGACTGATAAGGACGAATATTGCGCTTGCTGTAACTGCGCTCCTTTTGGGATTTGCGGGGCCTCGTCCGGCCACTGCACAGGATCTGGAATCCTCGCAACTGCTGCATCCCTCGGCGGACAGCTGGCCGCTCTATCACGGTGACTATTCCGGCAGGCGGCATAGCGCGCTGACTCAGATCAATCCTGGAAACGTGGGGAATCTCAGTCTGGCCTGGGCCTTCCAGACCAACCAGCCTGCACAGATCAAGTCCTCTCCTCTGCTGGTGGATGGAATCCTTTATTTCACCGTGCCCGACAATATCTGGGCCGTTGATGCCCGCTCCGGGCACATGATCTGGCACTTCAATCATCCCACCACCGATGGCGATCACATCGGTCATCGCGGTGTCGCCATGTACAAGGGCTGGCTCTATTTCGTCACGCCCAATGCGCACTTGATTTCTCTGAATGCCAAAGATGGCTCGGTGCGCTGGGACAAGATCATCGCCGACGTTAAGAAGGGATATTGGGCCACCGTGGCGCCGCTGGTGGTGCGTGACCACGTGATCGTTGGAGTGGGCGGCGATATGGACAATCTGCCCGGTATGCTGCGTTCCTTCGATCCGGAAACCGGCGATGTGCAATGGGAGTGGGATTCGACCCCTCCCGCAGGAACGCCAAACACGACAACCGGCGGAATGACATGGGTGACCGGCACCTACGATCCCGAACTGAACCTCGTCTATTGGGGCACGGGCAATCCCACGCCGGTGCTGAATGGCGCACCGCGGCCGGGAGACGACCAGTGGACGTGCAGCATCGTGGCGCTCAATCCGGATACCGGCAAGCTTGTCTGGGGCTATTCGGTGTCACCGCACGACACGCATGACTGGGATGCCGTGGAGACGCCAGTGCTTGTGGATGGCATGTTTCACGGCGAGCCGAGAAAGATGCTGATGCAGAGTTCGCGCAACGGCTATTTCTTCGTGCTCGACCGTACCAATGGGAAGAGCCTGCTGACAACTCCGTTCGGTCCAACGAACTGGTCGCTGGGAATCGATAAGGAAGGCCGCCCGATTCCGAATCCCGATAAGGAGCCTAAACCGGATGGCCGGCTGATTGCCCCTGATGAAGGCGGAATGACGAACTATCGCTCTCCCAGCTTTGATCCAAAGACAGGCCTTTTCATCGTCGATGCGCATCCGAGCTACAGCCTCTATTTCACCAAGCCGGCTGACGGTGGCTATGGCTGGGCGGGCGCGGACTACGGCCTGTGGGGCAAAGGAGTCCTTGAGGCCATCGACTACCAGACCGGTAAGATCCGCTGGAACCATGAGCTGGGTCCGGGTGGTGCCGGAGCAGGCGTACTCACCACGGATTCCGGCTTGATCTTCACCGGAGATGCCGAAGGAAACATCTTGGCTCTGGATACGAGTAACGGTAAAACGCTCTGGCACGCAGGAACCGGAGACCCGATGCAGACCTCTCCCATCACATATGAACTGGACGGCCGGCAGTATGTTGTTGCCGGCAGCGGCGGCGTAATGTTCGCGTGGGTGCTTCCGCACGCTTCAGCAGTATCGAGCAATTCTGCTGCGGCAGACGCACATTGAGAACCCGGCTCAACGCCCTTGATGTTCAGCGCAAATCCTTAACCGCGGAAGCAGACTGTGTGTTTCTCTTCATCGCTAGTGAGGGCGTGGGTTCGCCTCTCGCTGTGGCCGGATCTGCCTGGCGCTGCGAAACGCAGTCCCGGCGGCATCGGCTGTCCGCATGGCTTCCACTACCATCTTCGCCGTTACGGGAATCGATTCATTGTGGATCGTTTCATCGGGAGCGGTGGCACGCGCAGCGATTTTCTCCAGCAACTCCTGGCTGGGGTTAGCGATTCCCACGTCGGCAAAGCTCGTTGGCAGACCCACGCTCGTGGAGAATGCCAGAACCTCCTCCACGACCGTTGCTGGCTGCGACTCCAGCATTAGCTGCGCAAGAAGGCCAAACGCCACCTTCTCGCCATGCATAGAACTGTGCGTACCGGACGCAGTGGTAAGTCCGTTATGGATGGCGTGAGCCGCGGCAAGCCCGGACGACTCAAACCCCAGGCCGGAAAGCAGAGTGTTCGCTTCCACCAGGCGCTCGAGCGCATCGTTGGGTTCCTGGTGACGCAGAGCTTCGATTGAGGCTACGCCATCAGCCAACAGCGTCTTGTAGCAAAGCTCAGCTAATGCCAGAGCGCTTCGCGTAGACGCTCCTCCGCGCATGTTCTTTACGCCTCCGTCGGCGCACACTTTGGCCTCGAACCAGGTGGCAAGGGCATCGCCCATGCCGGCCACGAGAGGGCGTATGGGACTCTTCGCAATGACAGTTGTGTCTACCAGAACCAGGTCCGGATTGCGGCGGTAAATGCGGTACTGCTCTACTGTCCCCTCTTCCGTGTAGATCACCGAGAGCGCGCTGCACGGAGCGTCACTGGAAGCGATCGTGGGACAGTTGACGACGGGAAGCATCAGATCAGCGGCGACTGCACGGGCCGTGTCCAGGACCTTGCCTCCGCCCGCCCCAATCACCACCTGTGCAGCTGCGTCTCGCGCAGCCTGGCACCCGCGCCGGATCTCTGCGGTTGTGCATTCGCCAGCGAACCGGAAGACTTCATGGTGGATCTCGGCATCTGCGAATGTCTTCTCCCATGTTTTCGAGAGCAGGTGAATGGCGCTGTTTCCAGCAACAATCAGCGCCGGCCCACCAAGTCCGAGATTGCGAATCTCGGCGCCTAGTTGTTCCGTGGCATGTGGTCCCTGTGTGTAACGGGAAGGAGAGCAGAATACTTTGAGCATGGGCCTCTTCTTTGCCGGTGACTGGCACGGTCGCCGCAGCTCTCATGCTACGCCTTTATCCTTTTCCCGCGGGTGAGTCATCATCTCAGGGCGCACCCAGCGGTCGAAATCTTCTGTACTGAGAAATCCGAGCTTGAGCGCGGCCTCACGCAGGCTGATGTCTTCGCGATAGGCAGTCAGGGAGATTTTCGCCGCCTTCTCATAGCCGATGTGCGGATTGAGAGCCGTTACCAACATCAGGGAGTGATCAAGATGTTCCTTGATTCGTTTCTCGTCAGGCTCAATGCCACGGGCGCAATGTTCGGTAAACGAACAGCAGCCATTGGCGAGAAGCTCGACGGATGTAAGCACATTGTGCAGGATCACAGGCTTGTACACGTTCAACTGGAAATTTCCCTGGGATCCGGCAAAAGCAACCGCGTGATCGTTCCCGAAGACCTGCACCGCGACCATCGTCAGCGCTTCGCATTGGGTGGGATTGACCTTTCCCGGCATGATGGAGGAGCCCGGTTCGTTCTCCGGAATCCTGAGCTCGCCAATGGCCGCCCGTGGGCCTGAAGCGTACCAGCGCACATCATTGGCGATCTTCATCAATACGCCTGCAAGCGTGCGCAACGTCGCGCTCACCGCGACCATACCGTCGTGCGCCGAGAGTGCTGCAAACTTGTTCGCCGCCGAAGTGAAGGGCCTGCCAGTTTCCTCGGCAATTTTCCGTGCTGCCACGTCGCCAAAACGCGCATCGGCATTCAACCCCGTTCCAACCGCGGTGCCTCCAATCGCCAGCGCGTATACGGCGGGCAGAGACTGGCGAATGCCTGCAATGGCCTCATCAAGTTGCGCGACCCAGCCGGAAATCATCTGGCCTACCGTCAGGGGCGTTGCGTCCTGCAGGTGCGTGCGGCCGATCATCACGATATCTCGATAGGCATCCGCCTTCTCCCGCAGCACATCGCGAAGTTCTGTAACCGCAGGCAGAAGCGAATCTTCAATCTCTTCTACTGTGGCAATGTGCATCACGGTGGGAAAGGCATCGTTCGACGATTGACTGTGGTTCACATCATCGTTGGGGTGAATGGGTTTCTTTGAACCGAGAATGCCGCCCGCAAGCTGGATCGCACGATTGGCGATCACTTCGTTGGCGTTCATGTTGGTTTGCGTGCCGGAGCCTGTCTGAAACACCACCAGCGGAAACTCAGTGTCCCACTTCCCGTCAATCACTTCTTGCGCGGCGCGCACAATCAGTCGCACCTTCTCTCCAGGCAATTCGCCCAGCTCTTCATTGGCAAGCGCCGCGCATTTTTTCAGAATGCCCAGTGCGCGGACCACGCGGCTTCCCCAGCGAAAGCGTTCCACGCCTATGGTGAAGTTAAGATGCGAACGCTGTGTCTGCGCACCCCACAGATGATCCGACGGAACCCGTACTTCTCCTAAGACGTCTTCTTCCACACGGAAGGAGCCGGCTGCTGTCTCGTGGCTCGCCATGGCAAGATCTCCCTACGAGACTACTTTACTGAAGGTTCTAGCCGTTGCGCTCGTAGGGCTGGTAGAGGAGCTCCCAGATACTCGCATCGAGCTCGCAGGTCAGTTCCTCGCTGCTGGCATTGCCTGGAGTTTGCCTTAGTGCTTACTGCCTGAGCCAATCGGAAGAATGCTTTTCAATCGCGATGCGCACCAATTGGCTCCGGGTTCTGACGCCCGCTTTTTGGAACAGCTCCTGGATCACCGCCTTGACGGAGCTTTCCGAGACTTTGAGATTCAGCGCGATCTCCTTGTTCGTAAGACCATCCAGAACACCGCGCATCACCTCACCTTGCCGAGCAGTGAGAGGGCGCGCTCGTTCCATACCGTCGATATGGCTTTCAGCAACGCCGTTTCTCGCAGGAAAGAGAGTGCGCATGACCTTCGCGTCCAGCCAGATCTCCCCATGTGCTACGCGTTGAATTGCTGACAAGAGCTGGTCGAGGCTGCTGTGCTTAAGAAAGATTCCGGATGCCCCATTCTCGAGAACCATCCGCGTCGCTGTGTCCGACATTCCCGCAGTGACCAGCAGGACCTTGGCGGTTATCTGGCGCTGCTGCTTCATTTCAGTCAGCAGCCCCGTTCCTTGTTCTGCGCCAAGATCGTAGTCGAGCAGAACCACGTCCACCTCTGTGCGGGCCAGCGTTGCGAGAGCTTCTGCAACGCTTGTGCACTCTCCAACCACCTCGAAACCTGACGAGGTTTGCAAAAGCCTGCTGAGACTCTCCCGGAACAGGCTGTGATCGTCCACCATCAATATGCGAATTTCATGCATTGGGTTTCCTGGGATGCACCGCTTGCCTGCTGCAGCTCCACTATAAAGCAGGCTCCGTCTGTTCGGGCTGCGTAGCGCAGCTCGCCGCCGAAGGAGCGCAGGAATGAGCGCGACATGTAGAGTCCGAGGCCGGTTGCCTCAGCCCCTGCTTGGAATGGACGAAAGAGATGTTCCGGCTGTACAACCCCGCCGCCGTTATCTACCACCTCGACATAGACACGGTTTTCTTCGCTTTTCGCCGAAAGCGAGAGCGTACGCTGCTCTTTCTTCGAGAGCGCTCTCGTGCTATTGGAGATCAGGTTCAGAAATACCTGCATAAGACTTGATCTGTCAGCCCATACCAAGGGCAGGCCGGATTCGATCGACCACGACGATTCGATGCCTTCTTCCTCGAGAGTGGGAGCGACCACAATTTTCAATTCATCCAGCAGAACAGTGAGATCCACTTCGGTCGCCTGGCTCGCCGAGTGACGCAGGTTCACACTCGAGATGTGTTCGAGGGCTACGACCAGGCTGCCCAGCGCTTCAAAATCCTTATTACCCACCAGCGCGCCGGCATGCTTCAGGTTTTGATGCACCACCGCGATGGCGCCGCAGACATTGCGAATCTCATGGGATAGAGCGCTGACGGCAATCCGCGACCCTTCCAGAAGCTGATGCATACCGGCTACTTCATGCGCACGCAGGTCTTCTGACGCGTCCAGCACCATGGCCGCTAGCCGCACGCCGGCATTCGTGCGGTAGGTGGAAAAACAGATATCAGCCAGGAATGTCTCGCCATCTTCGCGTTGCCCGCGAGCCTGCATTACTGCCCGCAACAGTTGCAGCGAAGTATCGTGCATCGTGATGTTGGTCAGGGCAGGAAGATAGCGATGAATGAGCCTTCCAACCAACTCTCCTTGTGGAAGCTCAAGCATGCGATGGGCAGCTTCATTGGCCATCAGCACGGTTCCACTGGAATCAGCGGTGATAATGGCGACTGGGCTGCTCTCAAATAAGATCTTCAGTTGTTCTTCTGCGTCTCGGCGCGCGTCTCGCTCGCGTTCAATCTCATGAAGGTTTTCCGCTGCAGCGCGGCGGCTTTTGTTAATCTCCCGGATGAAGAGGCCAGCGCCGACGAATGCCGCAAAGTGGAGTACTACGCGCGAGGCCCCGGTACGCAGATTCCAGGGAAGATCGCCAAAGCGTTCGGCCAGATAGGTGCACACACTGGCGGCAACCGCAATCGTACTGGGCGAAGCGACACTCCCAATCATCAGCATCGGAATCAAATAGAGGAAACCGAGCGCGACCTCTCCGATAACTCGCCAGTCCACAAACCCTATGACGGAGATGAGAATGGCCGATCTGAGCAGGATGGCGCGCTTGCTGCCCTGAAACAACACCGTATTTGGGTTCATCTGCACAATTTTTTGATCCCGCAGTCGTCGCCTGTCTTCTCTCCCAATTTTAAAGGCCGGTTACATCATGCTGATAAAGTCAGCATATAGGGTTCATATAGAAAACATATATATATTCTCAGTGAGATATAAGCCCATCTCCGCGTTGGCTGAAAGATAGCCTATGATTGTCCTGACGATAGCCAACTGCAGCTGAAAGATAGGCGATTCCGCTACGGCTTCTCTTCTATCCTCAAGTCGAGCGTATGATTTTACCTCTTTCTTTTGCATCTCCGTCACCTGGATTCGTTCGACTGATGCATGAGCCTAACCGGAGATCTTCAATGCACAATCTAAAAGTTCACCTGAGAGCGGCCTTTGCGCCTGCTCTCGCTGCAGTCTTGCTGGCAGGAGCAGTGCCCGCGATGGCGCAGTCGGGCCTTACGTGGGATCAGGTGAAGGCGAAATTTGAGGCGAATAATCCCGCGTTAAAGGCCGATGCAGACAACGTGGATGAGATGAAGGCGGAAGAGGTTACCGCATATCTTCGTCCGAATCCGCAACTCACAGTTCTCGCAGACGGAACGCAGATCGCGCCACACGACGGCACGTGGACGCCCTTTCGCGGCACCTACGAGCAGCCCAACGTCAGCTATTTGCACGAGCGCGATCACAAGCGCGAGTTGCGCCTGGAAAGCGCCAAGGAGGGCACACGCATCACTGCCTCGGAGCATGAAGATTTGGAGCGCACCATGGTATTCGCTTTGCGTTCGGCATTTGTCGGAACTTTGCAGGCCAAGTTTGTTCTGGATCTTGCGAAGGCGGATCTGGACTACTACGACCACATCATCAATATCAGCCGCGATCGTCTTCACGCAGGCGACATTGCGCAGGTCGACTTCGATCGCATTGAGTTGCAGCGCGTGCAGTACGAGGCAGAGATGCAAACGGCAATGGTGAACCTGCGCACGGCCAAGATTCAGCTTTTGCAGATGCTCAATGATCAGACGCCCATAGATCAGTTCGACGTGACAGGCCCCTTCGACTTCAGCGAGAACCTGCAGCCCCTGGAGACGTATCGGGATGCCGCACTGGCGGCGCGGCCCGATCTGCAGGCGGCGCTGCAAACAATTCAGCAGTCACAAACCAACCACAAGCTGGCGATTGCGGACGGATCGACCGATCCGACCTTTGGCGCCTGGTACACCTACAATTCTTCGAACAACAACCCTAACGGAACGCAGACACTGGGTGTCAGCGTGAGCGTGCCGTTGCGCATCTTCGACCGTAACCAGGGCGAAAAGCAGCGCACGCTTATCGATATCGATCGTAGCCAGCAGGCCAGCGAGGCTACACGGGCGCAGGTGTTCAGCGATGTCGACACGGCCTATGAACTGGTGCGCAGCAACGTCGCTCTGCTGAAGCCCTATAAGGAAAAGTACAACGACGAAGCGTTGCGGGTGCGCGACACCGTGAGCTATGCGTATCTGCACAATGGCGCCTCTCTGATGGACTTCCTGAATGCGCAAAACGACTACCGCCAGGTGCAACTGGCTTACGCACAACTGCTTGGGGCTTATTTGACGGCCGCCGGCCAACTGAATCTTGCCGTTGGACGCGAGGTAATCCAATGATCGGAATTAGGGTTCGGAACCATATATCGAAGATCGGACTGGCCGCGTTGCTGGCTGCAAGTTTCACTCTGGCAGCCTGCAAAAAAGAGGCATCCGGCGACACCGGCCCCGAGCATCTACCCGTGGTGCAGGCAGGCGATATGAGCCTGGTGTCGGTCGATAAACCCAATCAGTTTCCGCTGGTCTCGGCCGAGTCATACAACGCGCCGGCGACGCTGGACGTGACCGGCACAATAACTCCTGACATTGCGCGTGAAATTCCTGTGATTTCCCTCGCGAGTGGACGCGTCGTCGACATCAAGGCGCGGCTCGATGACTACGTCAAGAAAGGGCAGTTGCTGCTCAAGGTCCAGAGCCCGGACAGTTCCAACGCATTCGATACGTATTTGAAGGCGCGCAACGACGAGATCATGAACAACAAGGCCTATCTACGCGCCAAGGATCTGTACGCACACGGCGCCATTTCGCAGGGCATGCTGGAGCAGGCCGAAGACGCGGAGAATGACTCGCAGGCTGATTTGAAATCGGCCGAAGAGCAGCTTGAAACGCTGGGCGTTGACAAGGATCATCCCTCGCCGGTGGTGTCGGTATTCTCCCCGATCTCGGGCGTCATTGTGCAGCAGAATGTAACGCAGGCTGCCGCAGCCGGCGTCACGTTTTCCGGCTCTGCCACTGCCTTTACTGTTGCCGACATCAGCAGCGTATGGGTGATCTGTGACGTGTATCAGAATGATATCCCGAAACTGGCTCTGGGACAGGAAGCCAAAATCAAAATCGACGCGTATCCCGACAGAGTCATCACTGGGCATATCTCCGACATCGGGCCGGTGCTCGATCCTTCAATTCGCACCGCCAAGGTGCGCGTCGAGGTGCCCAATCCCGGCATTCTCAAACTGGGCATGTTTGTGACGGCGACCTTCCAGAGCCTGAAGAAGCAGAACTTCGCACTGGTTCCTGCGCCCGCGGTTCTGCACTTGCACGATCGCGACTGGGTCTTTGTGCCTGCGGACGGCAATAGGTTCCACCGTGTTGAGGTGAAGACGGGCAACATGGTCGGTGACAAGCAGGAGATCCTCGCCGAAATCGACAACGCCAAGGAAGTTCCTTTCCCCATCGGACAAAAAGTCGTCTCCAACGTGCTGCAGCTTGAAGCTACGCTGGAGGCGCAATGATCAAGGCTCTGGTCGATGCGGCGCTCAAAAATCGACTGCTGGTTATAGGACTGGGCGTCTTCTTGTTGCTCTGGGGAGCCATTGCGTTCAAAAATCTCCCGATCGATGCCTATCCGGACGTAGCGAACAACTACGTTAATGTGATTACGCAATGGCCCGGGCACTCGGCTGAGGACATGGAGAAGCAGGTCACGGTTCCAACCGAGATTCAGATGGCCGGTTTGCCGCACTTGGACAATTTGCGCTCGTTTACGCTGGCTGGTATTTCCAGCATCATGATGAACTTCGACGATTCTTCAGACGATAACTGGAATCGCGAGCGGGTTCTGGAACGCTTGACCATGGTAACGCTGCCTGCCGGCCTGGTGCCTCAGTTGCAGACTGACTGGAGCCCGGTTGGGCAGATCTACTGGTACACGCTGGAGAGCAAGAATCCTGCCTACGATGTGATGGAGCTCAAATCCATCGCTGACTGGACGTTGAGCAAGCAATACAAGAGCGTGCCGCATGTCGTCGATCAGGCAACTTTTGGCGGGCTCACAAAGGAGTACCAGGTCCGCCTCGATCCGAACAAGCTGATCGAATATGGCCTGAACATCTCGCAGGTCGAACAGCAACTGGCACAGAACAACGCGAACGCGGGTGGCAGTTTCATCCAGGCTGGGCCGCAGCAAATTAACGTGCAGGCGCAGGGATTGTTTCGCACCGTGCAGGACATCGAAGACACGGTGGTCACCGAAGTGAACGGCGCGCCCATCCGGATCAAGGACATCGCTCAAGTCGATGAGGGACCGAAGATCCGGCTGGGGCAGGTCAGCAAGGCATGGCGCGACGACAAGACCGGCCGCATCATTGACGAGCCGGACGTCGTAGAAGGCACATTGTTGCTTCAGAAGGGTGACGATGCTGATCCCGCGCTCAAGGGCATCGAAGCGAAGACCAAGGAACTCAACGATGAAATTTTGCCCAAAGGTGTAAAAGTAGTTCCGTTCCTCGACCGCTCAGATCTGATCCACTTCACCACGCACACAGTGCTGCACAACCTGACCGAAGGCATAATCCTCGTCGTCATTCTGCTCTTTATCTTTCTGGGCAACGTGCGCGGCGCGTTCATCGTGGCCTGCACGATTCCATTTTCGCTCCTGTTTGCCGCCACGTGCCTTAGTCTCAACCACATCCCGGCCAACTTGCTGTCGCTGGGCGCGCTCGACTTTGGAATGGTGGTTGAGGGCGCAGTCGTGATGATCGAAAACATCATCCGGCATCTCGGACATCGCCAAAATGGAAAAGAGGGGGACGGCAGTACTCCGTTTGAAAAGATTGGCTGGGCCGCTCACGAAGTGCAGCGTCCCGTCTTCTTTGCGATCATCATCATCATTACGGCACACCTGCCGATCTTTACATTGCAGGCGGTCGAAGGGCGTCTCTTCCGGCCCATGGCTCAGACAGTCTGTTTTGCCTTGGCCGGAGCGTTGCTGTTCTCGATCGTGATTGCACCCGTGCTGGCTAGCATCATGTTCCGTAAGGGCGCCAAGGAATGGCATAACCCCTTCATGGAATGGCTGAAGCGCCGCTACCGGCCCGCCGTTACCTGGGCGATTGAACACTCCACGGCAACTATGGTCGCGGCAGGCTGCGCTCTCGCGTTAACCCTTTTCATGGGTTTCAGCGGCGTCATTGGTTCAGAGTTCTTACCTCATCTGGATGAGGGGGCTATTTGGGCTCGCGGCTCGCTGGCGCCCTCTACCGGTCCCGATGAAAGCCGCAGGATTGCCGACCATGCTCGGCTCATCCTGGCCTCGTTTCCTGAGGTGACTGAGGTTGTGGACCAGATCGGCCGGCCAGATGACGGCACCGACGCTACCGGCTTCTTCAATACGGAGTATTTCGTTGATCTGAAGCCCAAAGATCAGTGGCGTCCCGTCTTTCATGGGAACAAGGTAGCCTTGATTGACGCGATGGATAAGGAACTGGAGAAGATGCCGGGCGTGATCTGGGGCTTCTCTCAGCCGATCGAAGACAACATGGAAGAAGCCGTGTCCGGCGTCAAAGGCGCGCTCAGCGTGAAAATCTACGGCGACGATCTGCGCACGCTCGAGGCCAAGGGCAATGAAATTGTCAGCGTGATGAGCCAGATTCCCGGTGTCGCCGATCTGGGACTGTTCCGCGTCATCGGGCAGCCGAACCTGACGTTCGTTGTCGATCGTGACGCCTGCGCCCGCTACGGTATCAATGTCGCCGATGTGCAGAACGCGATTCAGACCGCAGCAGGCGGCAACACGGTCACTGAGATGCTACAGGGCGAGGCGCAATACGATGTCGTGCTTCGCTATCAGCAGAAATACCGCGACACACGCGAGGCGATTGAGAACATTCGTCTGCTTGCTCCTTCCGGTGAGCGGGTTTCACTGGCACAGCTGACCAAGGTCAATACGGATGATGGAGCGGAGGAGATCTATCGTGAAGGAGAACAACGCTACATCGCGATTAAGTACAGCGTGCGCGGACGCGATCTGGGATCTACCGTCGAAGAAGCGATCAAGAGAGTGAAGGCGCAGGTGCAACTGCCTACTGGGTATCACGTAGAGTGGGCCGGCGAGTACAAGAGTAAGCAGCGTGCTGATGCGCGTCTTGCCATTATCACGCCAATCACGGTGCTTATCATCTTCATGATCCTCTATGTGATGTTCCGTTCATTCAAATGGGCAATCCTGATCATACTGAACGAACTGCTTGCTCCGTTGGGTGGATTGTTAGCGCTCTACATCACGCATACCAACTTCAGCGTTTCAGCTGCCATCGGCATGCTCGCGCTGTTTGGCGTCTCAGTGCAAACCGGCGTCATTATGCTCGAAGCTATAAACCAGCACCGCGCACGCGGCTACACTGTGAAAGATGCCGCCATACAAGGTGCCGTGCTGCGTTTGCGTCCTATTCTGATTACCAGTCTTGTCGCGACTTTGGGTCTGATTCCGGCGGCTGTGTCGCACGCCATCGGTTCCGACTCGCAGCGGCCCTTTGCAATTGTGATCGTCGGCGGCCTGATTGTCGCCCTCATGATGAGCGTCTTCCTGCTTCCAACGCTGTATGTGTTGATCGCTGGAAAGGACGATGTGCTGCCACCGCCGGAGTCGGAATTCGCAAGCGAATAGGCAGAACGCGGGAGTAACCGTGAAGGTTGCGCTTTACGACAGGTGCGCGTAACAATCAATCGGCGCGTGCACTGGCGGGACAGACGGCACATCGCATGAGATGCGCTGGTTGCGAGGAATAGAGCGGGAACCGCTCCAAAAGGGGAGTCGAGACATTCGGAGGATCGATGGATAGCAAAAAGGTTCGACACCGCATTGAACAAATTGGAATTATCCCATGCGCTCGGGTAAAGGTAGCCGAATATGCGCGATTTGCCGCCGAGACTCTGTATGCGGCTGAAATCCCGGTTCTCGAAGTGACGATGACGCTGCCTCAGGCCCCCGAACTAATTGAGAGTCTGGTGAAGGAATTTCCCGACATGATTATCGGCGCGGGAACGGTGCTCGATGAGGAGTCGGCGCACCGTTGCATAGCTGCCGGAGCATGTTTCATTACCAGTCCGGGATTTATCCCCGAGGTAGTCGAGTGCTCCCGGAAGGCGAATGTCGTAGTCTTTCCCGGAGCACTTACGGCGACTGAGGTGATTCGCGCATGGAAAGCCGGTGCAGATTTTGTGAAGATCTTTCCCGCGGCCATGGTGGGCGGCACGCACTACGTGCGCGCTCTTAAAGTTCCGCTCCCACAAGTTCCTCTTATCGTGACCGGCGGCGTCAATCAACTAACGGCGTTTGACTATATACTCGCCGGTGCAAGCGCGATTGGCGTGGGCAGCGAGTTATTACCGAAAGAGGCTCTGGTGCACCGCCAGGCGGATCGCATTCACGAGTTAGCGCGCAGATTTCTCAACATGGTCAAAGAAGCCAGGGCTCAGCTCGAGTCCGATTAGATCGCCTGCCGGGAATCTACGAGATGCGCAGAGAACGGCAAAGACATCAGTCTGTGCACCGGGAGCAGGCGAGCGTACCGATCAACCCGACGCGCGCATTCATGTGGGCGCTTTCCTGAAGATTGAACCTGGAACTCCCTGGCATCTCATCGCGGCTCTCACCAAGGAAACCCTAGTTCATCCAGGCATTTCGATTGGAATCCACTCATTTCCCCATGTAAAATCGATTGCGTATCCACCGCAATTTTCATCCGAGACCTATATTTTATGAAAGAGTCTGCAGGAGACAAAAAGCAGCGGGATGGCAGCCAGCCGCCGGCTCATCAGACGACGAGCTTAAAGCAATTGGCGGAGTATCTTGGGCTGAATCCGGCGACGGTCTCGGTCGTCCTCAATGAAGTCCCTGGACGTTCGATTCCCCAGGCGACGCGCGACCGCATCAAGGCTGCTGCCAAGCAGATGAACTATCAGCCGAACCTTCTGGCCCGTTCGCTCCGCAGCCGGCGGACATTGACCATCGGCATTCTGGTCCCGGAGCTTGGCGATGGCTACCATACGCAGGTCATGAGCGGAATCGGCGACCAGCTCATCAAGGC
>Ga0335073_10001411_pt1 | contig 32075 bp, 25 predicted proteins | sample Lox_Sample_22_FD_207093 | JGI IMG/M metagenome (GOLD analysis project Ga0335073, IMG submission 207093) | Soil microbial communities from Loxahatchee National Wildlife Refuge, Florida, United States - Lox_Sample_2.2 | ecosystem: Environmental > Terrestrial > Soil > Wetlands | place: USA... | reverse complement strand
CGCCGACCGTCGTGCGCGTCTGCGCGAACACGTACGGGCGCTCGGCGCCGCGGGCTACGTGGTCTGTGATCCGGCCTACATCACCTACTTCACCGGATTCCGGTTCCTGTCGACCGAGCGCCCGACCGTGTATCTGCAGAACGCGGCAGGCGACGACGTGATCTTCGTGGCCGGGTTCGAGCTCGAGCGCACGCGGGCTGAAGCGGACTTCGAGCGCATCGAGACCTACCCGGAGTACCCCGGTCTTGAGCACCCGATGCGGATTCTGGCCCGCGTCGCCGCCGGCCTTGGCCTGCGCGGGACGATCGCGGCCGACCACGACGGCTATCCCGGGATCCTGGGTTACCTCGGCCCGAAGCTGAGTGAGGTGACCGGCGCCGAGGTCATCGGCATCGCCGCGCTGATCGAGGCGATGCTCGCGCGCAAGAGCCCGGCCGAGGTGGACCTGCTGCGGGAGAGCGGCCGCTGGTGCTCGCGCGCCCACCGGCTTCTCCAGGAGTACAGCGTGCCCGGCAGCACGGAGGCCCAGGCCAGCCTGCGCGCGCAGAGCGAGGCGACGCTGGCGCTGCTGGCCGAACGCGGACCGGGCGGACGCCTGGGGTCAGGAGACGGGGTCAAGGCAGGCTACCGGGGCCAGATCGGCCACCGCAGCGCGTGGGCTCACGCCGTCGCGCACAACATCGGATTCGAGCCCGGCCAAGTGCTCGTGAGCGAGACCGGCGTGCCCATCTGGGGCTACCACGCAGAGCTGGAGCGCACGATGGTGATCGGTGCGCCGACCGACCGGATGCGCTGGCTCTTCGATCACATGATGGCAGCGCGCCAAGCGGCGTTCGACGCGATCGTTCCGGGTGCCACGAGCGCCAGCGTCGACGGCGCGGTGAACGCGTACTTCGAGCAGCACGGCCTCACAAGCTACTGGCGCCAGCACGTGGGACACGGTACCGGCCTTCGCGTGCACGAGGAGCCGTTCATCGACGCGGGAAACCCCGCGCCGTTGCAGCCCGGCATGGTGTTCACCGTCGAGCCAGGCCTCTACGACCCCGAAGTCGGCGGATTCCGGCATTCCGACACGGTCGCGGTGACCGAAGACGGATACGAGCTCCTCACCGACTACCCGGACGACCTCGACAGCCTCGTCATCCCGGCAACCAAATAGCTCTTCACCGACTCGTGACCGGCAAAAGGGCTACTCGTACAGGGCCGCTGTGCGGTGCCAATAGTCCGCCCATTGATGTTCCGCGGTACTTGCTGCTGGCTCGGCCGGCTGGTGAGGCCGGATACCCGCTTGGATGTCGGCCAGGTTGCGCGGCACCAGGATGCGGCCTTCCCGGCTCCGGTAGGTCCGGCCGGAGTACGAGTAGGTGTTCAGTTGCACCCCGAACGCCGTGTTCATCTGATGGACCGCGCCAGACAGCCGGACCGTCCGCCTGGCCGGGCTCGATTCCTCGACCTTCAGGCCGTACTGGCTGGCGGACTCTCCGACCTTCTGCAGATCGGCCGGGTCGGCCGAGTAACTAGCCACGGCCGCACCGCGGTTGATCCTTGCCCGGTCCCGGGGGCGCTGGGGACCCAGGACGGCCAGGTCAGGCGACAGTGGCGCGCTGGGACCGCGGCGACGCGCGCGTGCCAGGCACGTTCGGAGGCGTCGTAGGGGGGACTACCAGCGTTCCATCGCAGCGACATCCGTGGGAGTGGCGGGCCGGATGGAGGGCCACGCGAACCCGTTCAGCAAACAGACGAACTGCTTCTCCTCACCCTCGGCGAGAGGGACAGACAGTTTCCGCGATCGCCGCAAGCCCCCGAGGAAGTGCAGACTCAGGGAATGGTCCCCAGGTGAGACCCTGTATATCTTGATCTGCTTGGGAGCGATGACGCCCACCTTCGCGCCGTCGAGAAAGACGCTGACACCACCGCTTGCGGGGCTCCGGCGCTGGGCCCGGCCCTGGACGAGCCGGGACGCGGCGCGGACCACGGCCACGGTCGGGAACGCGGGCCAAACCGGACTCGGGGCTCGCCACAGCCGGATGATTGCTCCGGCCTCGTTCTCCGTCCCCAGCGAGGTGTCTTCGCGCCTGGTTGCCGCGACGACATCGGACCTTTCACCATCGTGGCTCATAGTTCTGTTTTACACCGGTTCGCCCTGTGGGAGCACGCAGCGGGTGGCTAAGCGCGGGGTGTGGTCGTAGAGGAATTGGCCGACCGCTTCGGTGGCGGCGGGCAGGTGCTCTGGGTCCTTCCACGGCTCGAGCAGCTCGGCGGCCGGCGCGAGTGCGGCGATCTCGCGGCCGGTCTCGGCCGGGTGGAACTCGTCGACTCCGGGCAGGACGAGCATCGGCGTGCGGAACGATCGCACCTGGTCCCGGGTCACGCTGACGGCGAAGTCGGGAGCCCACATCGTGGTGGCGAACGCCTCGATCTCCTCGCTGCCGAGATCGTCGCGCTTGCCCAGGAGCTGCTCACGCCAGGGCTTCCAGAGGTTGTCGAAGAGCTCCCTGTTGCTCGCGATGATGCCGACCGGCTGTTCGAGGACGGCCGCGACGACGCGTTCCGGCGCGAGTTCGATCAGCTTGAGGATGAACGGGCCGCCGATGCAGCAGCCGAACACCAGGAACCGGTCGATGCCGAGATGATCCATGACGGCGAGCTGGTCTGCCGCGTAGGCCCCCCACGGGTCGCCGGCCTCGAGCGGGCCGGCGGACTGGCCGGCGTTGCGCTGGTCCATCGCGATCATCCGGTACTGCCCGGCGTACGCCGTCAGCGGGTTGATCGCCGCCATCTCCCACAGCGGCACGCTCGAGCGCATCCCGCCTGGCGCCAGCGTCAGCATGGGGAACCCCGTCCCCTGCTCGGTGTACCAGATCCTCGCCTCACCACTGTCGACGTACGGCACACGGGTCTCCTATCGCGACTGAAGATTCCGCGATCCAGCCTATGGCCGGGCCGTCGGCCCGGCGTCGATGCCCGTTAGCGCCAGCACTTCGTCTTTGGTGAACCCAGGGGCGACCTGCTCAACCGTCAGCCTCCCGTCCTTGCGGCGGAACTGCGCCAGATCGGTTACCAGGATGTCGACGCAGGCCTTCCCGGTGAGCGCGTAGCTGCAGCGCTCCACGACCTTCGGCCGGTCCCGGCTGTCGCGGTGCTCCATCATCACCATGACGGTGCGGCCGGACGCGACCAGGTCCATGGCGCCTCCGATGCCGCCGCCGACCATGCCGTCGGTCTGCCAGTTGGCGAAACTGCCCTCGGCGTCTACCTGGTAGGCACCAAGCACGACGGCGTCTACCCGGCCGCCCCGCACCATCTCGAAGGCGGTCACGCTGTCGAAGTAGGAGACACCCGGGCTCGGGGTGACGGAGTATCCGCTCGCGTTGAAGACGTCCGGGTACCGCTGGTCGTCGGGAACGATCTCGCCGTAGCCGAGGATCCCGTTCTCGCCGTGCAGGATCAGGCGCCGGGCACCCGCGTACGAGGAAAGGTAGCTCGGGATGCCGAGGCCGAGATTGACGTACGAGCCTTCGGGCAGGAGTGACGCGGCCAGTTCCGCCATCTGCCGGCGCGTCCAGGCGGGCTTGCCGTTGTAGGTGCGGGGAACGTCATGATCGCGGGTCGCAGGACCGTATTTAGGCAGCGAGCTGACCACGGTCTTGCGGACCACACGCGAGACGAAGATGCCTGGCAGCCCGATCCGCTCCGGCGGGATCTCGCCCGGTTCAACGACCTCGTCGACCTCCACGATGGCCACCCGCGCCGCCTTGGCGAAGCTAGGCCCGAAGTGCTGGTTAGCGCCGCGGAACTCCACGTTGCCGAGGCGGTCGGCCCGGTGCCCAGCGATGAACGCGTAGTCGACGGACAGCGCCGTCTCCAGCAGGTAGGGCTTGCCGCCGAAGTACCGCACCTCCTTGCCGTCGGCAATCGGGGTGTCCAGGCCCGTCGGGGTGTAAACGGCCGCCAGGCCCGCGCCAGCGGCCCGCAGGCGCTCCACCAGCGTGCCCTGCGGTACCAGCTCGAAGGTCACCTCGCCTTTGCGCATCAGTTCCTCCGCCGGGGACGAACCGCCGGCTCTGGCCGTGAACGAGACGATCAGGTGCCGGATCCGCCCGGCCTCGACCAGAGCCTGGGCGCCGGGCGGAATCGTGTTGCCGACAAAGCACAGGTCCCTACTGCCGCGCTCGTCCAACGCCGCGAGCAGGCTGAAAGGCGCGCCGGCACTCGGGCCGAAGCCGGAGACGGCGATCGACGCCCCGTCGGGCAAGTCGCTGATCGCGTCCGCGGGCGAGGTACGCAGCTTGTCCATGTGCCTAGCCTGCGTCCGCAGGACCGCAGTGACTAGACCGATCCGCGCCAAAAAATGTCCCCGCGGACTGCGTCACGGCTGCGACGTCCGGACCTGCCTGCCGTGATGTGCGAGGCTAGGTGCCTATGTCTGCCGATCCCGTCTCCACCGGCCCGCGCGGCTACCAGCCCGGCGTGGACCGCCTGCTCGCCCTGTCCGACGGTGTGGTGGCGATCGCCATCACTTTGCTGGTCCTGCAGCTGACTGTGCCGTCCCCTGCCAGCCTCACCGATCCCGGCTCGGCCTCCCAGCTCGCGGCCCAGCTCGCTAAGGGTACGGATCAGCTGCTCAGCTACGTGGTCTCGTTTTACGTCATCGCCCAGTTCTGGCTTGTCCACCACCGGGTCTTCCGCCGGATCACCGGACAGCAAGAGGGCCTGGCCTGGTGGAACTTCGCCTTCCTGTTCACCATCACCATCATGCCTTTCACCAGCGACCTGCTCGGCAAGTTCGCCGCCAACCCCCTCGCCGTCGACATCTTCGCGGCCAACCTCCTGCTCGCCACCGTAGCGACCCAGCTGACCGTGATCTACGGGCGCCGCAAGGATCTGGTGACCCCCGAAAGCGCGCAGCAGGCGCGGGCGGCGCAGTACCGCGTCGCCGCGAGCGTTCTCGTCATCGCCTTGTCCATCGCCATCGCCTGGGTGAACCCCGGTGCCGCCAAATACTTCTGGCTGCTGCTTGCCGTCGTGCCCCATATCGCCGACCGCTTGTCGGGCCGCCAGCCCGTCGCGACGAAACTCCGCTAGTCCACGTCAGCGATCAGGTTGGCTCATTCGGACTGGTGCGGGGCTGCTTCGGGTTGGTCCCGCTGGTGATGGCGGTCTCGGTCGGCGTCCGTGAACATCACCGGGCACGGCTGCCACTGGTGTCGCGCTGGCAGGGCCGGCAAGGACAAGATCACAAGATCGGGGATAGTAAACGTAGCCAGGGCTACCCGGAATATCCCATGATCTTGGAATTGGCTGCTTACAGCAGATTTACGACCGTGCTTGCGGCCCGCACGCTGACCACGCAGCCCGCTGCGGCGGTGTCCTCCCGGGCCAATGATCACGAATGTCAGCTCGCCACCGTCGGCCGAGCGGACCACAGCGCTGGTCGCCGGAGCCAGCCTGGCCCTACGGAAAGTCGCCACTTCCGGGTGATGCTCGCGCCGAGCTAGAAACCAATACTCACACGGGAGTCAGCGAAGGTGCGGGGCGCTCCGCGCGGAGAGGCTGGCCGGTTGTCGCGCTGTCAGCAAGCCGACAGTCGCGCTGTCAACTGGGTGACTGACAGCCGCGTCCCGGGGCGGCCACCCTGACGGCAGTTGGACACAGTGCTACGCACGGAACATGAGCTAGGAGCCGCGCCATGTTCACACCGCCCCTGGCCAGGGACGCCGGGATGCAGGCCCGGCCGGGAAGCTCGTCGCGCGGGTGGCGGCGGCCGGTCATCATCGTCCTGCTCGCGGCCGCGGTGCTCGCCTGCGCATGCGTTGCCGCGGTCGGCGAAATCGCCGCGGCGCCGGTCCCGAGGGCGGCACGCATCGCGGCGCTGGCCGCGAAGGTGGACCCGTGCCTGGCCGACGTGACGGCCACGCTAGGTACGGGGCAGGGCCGAGTCGAGGGGACCGGCATCGTGCTGACGAGCACAGGCGAGGTGCTGACCAATAACCACGTCATCGAGGACGCCACGTCGATCATGGTCACTGACGTCGGGAACGGCCGCGGCTACCAAGCGGTCGTCGTCGGCTATGACCGCAAGCACGACATCGCGGTGCTGCAGTTGCGGGGAGCCTCCGGGCTGAAGGCCGTCACCCTGGACGGCTCGCGGACTCTCAAGGTCGGCCAGGCAGTGGTGGCGCTTGGCAACGCCGGCGGCAAGGGCGGCACGCCAGTCATTGCCACTGGCACGATCACCGGCCTGGACCGCGCGGTTACCGCCTTCGACTGGGCGACCGGCATGTCGGGGCAGCTGACAGGGGTGATCGCCAGTAACGCGGGAATCGCCGCGGGTGACTCTGGCGGGGCGCTTGTCAGCACCGACGGACGCGTCGTCGGTGTGAACGCCGCCGGGGCGCTGGGGTCCCGGTTCCCGTCGGTGACCCAGGCCCACGCGTATTCGATCCCGGCCAGCCAGGCGGCGAGCATCGCCAGCCAGATCGAGGCCGGGCGGGCCTCCGCCACCGTGCACATCGGCGCCACCGCGTTTCTCGGCGTCACGATCATGCTCTCGGGGATCGCGGGCTTTCAGTACGCGGACGCGGTGGTCACCGCTGTGATGGCCGACTCGCCGGCGGCGGCGGCCGGCCTCACAGCCGGTGACGTCATCACCTCGCTCGGCGCCCACACGATCGCTTCGGCCTCCGACGTGCAGAATCTGGTCTGGCAGTATCACCCCGGCGAGAGGATCAGCATCGGCTGGACCGACCGGGCCGGCCAGCCACGCACGGCCACCGTGCAGCTCACGAGCGGGCCGGCTGGCTGAGGCGCACGCCCGCCTGCCGCGGCCCCGGCTGATCCCATGACGTCACACTCACGCGGGCCTCAGCAGGCCCCGTTCGAGGACGGCAGGGAGGTACAGCTCGCGGTAGCCGTTGTCGCAGTTCCCGCACGGGCCTGGGTAGTCCTGCCCGAAGTAGGAGAGCAGGAACGAGCGGCGGCAGCCGGCGTGCTCGGCGTATCGGCGCATCATGGTCAGCCTGGAGCGCTCCACCTCCCCCTCGCGTTCGGTCTCGGCTTCCGATGCCTTCAGTGCCGCCACGACGTTCAGCGTGCCGGTCCACTGGACCTCGCCGCCGGCGCGCCAGGTCGGCGAGGGCCTCGACCGCCGCAGCTGTCCCGGACGAAGCCGCTCGAACCCCAGACGCTCCCGTGCGAGTTCCTCGATCACGGCCGCGCTGCCATTCCCCGACGGTGAAACGGTCACCGCGATATCTTTCCCGGATGTCTTCCAGGGACAACACAACCGAGCCTCAGAACGGGCCGGGATGTCTCCAGCCTCACAGCCTGCTCGGCCCGGCGCTGGTTTGCCGTGCGGTGGCGTGAGGCACGCTGGGGTTGTGACTCTGGGGGGTGGGTCCAGGCAGCGGCTGACCTTGGCAGTGGCGTGCATCGCTCAGGTCATGATGGTCCTCGATGTCTTGATCGTGAGCGTCGCCTTGCCGTCGATGCAGCGCGAGCTCCATCTTTCGCCCGCGGGCCTGGAATGGGTGGTGAGTGCCTATGCCCTGGCCCTGGCCGCTTTGATCCCTGTGGGGGGAGCGCTTGGCGACCATTTCGGGCGCAAGCGCATCTTCCTGGCCGGTGTCATCGTCTTCACGCTGGCGTCGGTGGGGTGCGCGATTTCGGTATCGGGGGGAATGCTGATCGGTTTCAGGGTGGTGCAGGGAATTGGCGGCGCCGTGATGTCGTCTTTGACCCTGTCGCTGATCTCCGAGGCGTACCCCCGGGAGGCGAGGACGCGTCCGATCAGCGTCTGGGCCGCGGTGAGCGGCCTGGCCGTGGCGGGGGGCAGCGTGCTCGGCGGGTTGCTGCTCAGCGTGTTCCCCTGGTCATCGATCTTCTGGGTCAACGTCCCGATCGGGGTGCTGGCCGTGGTCGTCGCGCTGATCGCGGTGGCGGAATCCCGCGAACTCGTGCCTCGTCCTTTCGACAGCGCCGGTGTCGCGCTGAGTGCTTGCGGTCTTCTCCTGCTGACCTTCGGGTTCGTTGATTCCGCCGACGCGACCTGGGGTTCACCTATTCCAGGCCTGTCCGTCGCGGCCGGTGTCGTGGTCCTGGCTGTGTTCTTCTGGCGGGAGAGCAAGGTCGCGTATCCGATGGTCCCGCCGGCATTGCTGCGAACCCCGGGATTCGGCCGGGCCAGTGCGGTGTACCTGCTGGCCTACCTCGCGTTCTCTGGATTCATTTACTACGTCACGCTGTTTTTCCAGAACGTCGAAGGCTGGTCCGCGCTTCGCACTGGCCTTTCCTGGCTGTTCTTCTGCGTTCCGTATTTCTTCGTCGCGCAGCTCGGGAAGCGGATCGGGCGGTGGCTGCCGGTTGCCTCGGCGGTCGGGTCTGGCTGCCTGATCGCCGCCGCGGGCATGTTCGGCATGAGCCAGCTGACGACCACGACACCGTTCGCGTGGGCGGCTGCCTGTTACATCCTGGTCGGGGTGGGCTTCGCCCTGATGGTCCCGGCGGGCTCGACGGCGGCGATGGCCGAGGTCCCCGAGGGATCGTCCGGGATCGGCTCAGGCTTGTTCAATGCCTGCCGCCAGATCGGGACGGCGATGGGACTGGCCATCTTGGGCTCCGTCGGCGCCAGCGTGATCCTGGCCGACTGGCACCGGCAGTCCGGAGCCTTCCCGCCGGGCGAGCGGCACAACGTGTCGCAGTCCGGAGCCGACGTCGCGGGCGGCCAGATTCACGCTGTGACAGCATCCCTGGGGCGGGCTGCCCGCGATCCAGCCGTGGCCTCATTCCTCCGCGGCTTCGAGCTTGCCCTCCTGGCGGCGGGCGCGATCATCGCCGCGGCTGGCGTCCTGGGTTACCTGGGCTTGCAGCATCTCAGGAGCCCTTCGTAAGTGCCCTTCCTAGCGGGCTGACCACGCACCGGGCTGCGGGCGTGGCCGCCGGGTGATACCACGGCTCGTTCGGGAGAAAAATTCACCGTCCCGAACCGAAACTGGGGCTACGGCCGGTTAGGTAATCCCCACTGAATACGTAGGCTTAATTCGGTTCCAGATGGAAGCGGAGGCAGATGATCATGGAGTTGGGGCGTTACGGCGTCTTCGGGCGCGCGGTGGTGCTGACGACCGGGCGGGCCCGGGTCCTGGAGTCGCTCGGGTACGGGACGGTGTGGGAGGGCGGGTCGCCGCCGGCGCAGTTGTCGCACGTCGAGGCGATCCTGGACGCGACGAGCACCATCAAGGTGGCGACCGGCATCGTCAACATCTGGCGGGCTGACGCCGTCGAGGTCGCACGTTCGTACCACCGCATCGAGGCCGCCCACCCCGGACGGTTCCTGCTTGGCATCGGGGTCGGCCACCCCGAGGCCACCGCCGCGTACCACTCGCCCTACCAGACGCTGGTCGAGTACCTCGACGTGCTCGACGCCGAGGGGGTGCCGACCGAGCGGCGGCTTCTGGCGGCGCTCGGGCCGAGGGTGCTGGCGCTGGCCGGGACGCGCACGGACGGCGGGCATCCCTATCTGGTCACGCCTGAGCACTCGCGCCTGGCCCGCGACATCCTCGGCGCGGGCAAGCTCCTCGCGCCCGAGCAGCGCGTCGTCCTGGAAGCGGACCCGGACCGCGCACGGGCGATCGGCCGCCCGTCGGTGCTGCCGTACCTGCGCTTGTCGAACTACACGGCGAACCTGCAGCGGCTCGGCTTCACCGCGCAGGACGTGGCCGGCGAAGGCAGTGACCGCCTGATCGACGCCCTCGTCGTCTCGGGCGATGACGCGCGGATCAGGCAGCGCTTGGAAGAACATCACGCCGCTGGCGCGGACCACGTCGCCGTCCAGTTGATCGCCGAGCCAGGCACCGACCTCGACGCCGGGTTTCGCCGGCTGGCCGAGATCCTCGCGCCATGAAGATCCGGATCGGGGTGTCGCTCGGCACGGAGGGTGCCCCGGACGCGTTCGCCACCGCCGTCGACCTGCTTGAGGCCGCGGGGATCGACTCGCTGTGGCTGCCGGAGCATGTGTACGCAGCGGCGGTCGAGCCGTTCACCGGGGTCGCGTTCGCGTTGTCACGCACCAAGCACCTCAAGGCGGGTACCGGGATCGCGGTGCTGCCCGGCCGGCACCCCGCGCTGGTCGCCAAGCAGCTCGCGTCGCTGGCGGGACTGGCGCCGCGGCGCGTGCTGCCGGTGTTCGGACTGCAGCCCGCGGCGACATCCGAACGGGCGGCGTTCCCTGTGCCGGCCGGGCCGGGGCAGCGGGCGGCGGTGTTCGACGAGGCGCTGACGCTGCTGCGACGGCTGCTGACGGCGGATGAGCCGGTCACCTTCGAGGGACGGTTCTTCGCTGTTTCCGGCGCCTGGGCGGGGCCGCGTCCCGCCCCGCCGCTTGACATCTGGCTCGCCGGGTCCGCGCCGGGAGCGCTGCGGCGCACTGGGCGGCTGGCCGACGGATGGCTGGGCTCGCTGATGACACCCGGCGAGGCAGGCGAGGCGGTGCGCGCGATCCAGGCATCGGCGGCCGAGGCCGGGCGCGAGGTAGATCCCGACCACTTCGGGATGAGCATGGCGATTGCGTTCGGGCCGCTCCCGGACTCCTACGCCGCGGCGGTCGCACGGCGCCGGCCCGGCATCGCGCCCCAGTCGCTGGCGGCGCGCGGATGGGCAGGAGCGCGCACGATGATCTCGGCGTACGCCGAGGCAGGAGTCAGCAAGTTCGTGGTGCGGCCCTTGGGCGGGGAGGTAGCGCTGGAGGAGTTCCTGGACGGATTCGCGCGCGAGCTCATGCCGCTGCAGACGTGATGACCGGGCGCGGCGGCTATCTCAGGCTGTGGCCTGGTTACGCGCGGTCCTAGATCTGCCCTGGGTGCTGGCTAGGGCTGGCTGTCGAGCAGGCCTGCCCGCTCGGCGACGGCGGCGGCCTGTGCGCGGCCTGAAACGCCGAGCTTGCGCAGGATGCTGGTCACGTGCACGCTGGCCGTCTTCGGGCTGATGAACAGCTCCGTGCCGATCTCGGCGTTCGTGCGGCCGGCCGCGATCAGGCGCAGCACCGCGTGCTCCCTGCTGGTGAGCCGGTAGGGCGCCGGTGGCTCCTGCTGATGCGCGGTTTCGGCGGCGGCCGGCAGCGGGATCCGGGCTCGCGCGGCCAGCGCGCGGATCTGGCGGAGCAGCGGCACATGCCCGGCGGCCGCGTCGGACGCGGCCTGGAGCGCGGGGCCGGCGGCGTGCGGCTGACCCGCCTGCAGCTGCGCCTGCGCCTGCCGCCACCACGCGTATCCCGCCCGGTGCGGCCAGCCGATGTGCTGCCAGGCTCCCGCCGCCGCCTGCCATGCGAGGGGGTCGGTGGTGCCTGAGAGCCGGGTCTGTTCGGCATCCCAGGTGGCCCGCTCCCCAGCGATGGCGGCCACGTAGGGATGATCGCTGAATGGGGCGCCCGACATCCGGTCCGCCCAGGCGGACAGCTCAGCTCCGGCCCGAACGGCGGCCGCGACCGCGTCGTCGTCGCGGCACGCCCGGCCGCGTTCGGCCAGGTCGGCGCAGGCCCAGACGCCGACGCTCAGCAGCTGCCCGCACACGAACGCCCAGCGGGGAGCCTCCGGCAGCGCGAGCGCCCGACAGACCGCCTCCAGTGCCTCGTCCGGGCGTCCGGTCCACAGCGCCAGCTCCGCGGCGCGCTGCGCCGATTCGCGAGACCACTCGAAGCTGGCGATGTGGCCGATGAGGGCGGTGATCTGCTCCCGCCGTCGTGCGGCGGCCGCTACGTCGCCGCGCAGCAGGTCGATCTCGGCCCGTATCTGGTGCGCGAGCCAGTGATCCGCGGCGGGCGGCCCGTCGGTGAGCGGATCGATCAGCGCCGCGGCCTGGGCGGTGCGACCGCAGGCGAGCAGGCATTCGGCCACATTGGCGGCGACAATCGTCGTGTTCCAGTAGCCCGCCAGGCCCGCCTGGCCGGCGGCCTGCAGGCCGCGCCGCCCGACGGCAATAGCGGTGTCGAACTTCGCCAGTGTTTTCAGCGCGTCGGTTTCGAACACGTCCACTAGCACGGTGGACGCGCCGTCCCCGGCTTCCTCGGCCAGGGCCCGCGCCCGGGCCAGCAGCGCCACCCCTTCGCTGACCTGCCCCCGATTGCACTTGTTTGCTGACAGGAGGGACAGGATGCGGGGGATCAGCGCCGTCGCCCGCGCCGCTTCAGCGATCTCCAGCGCCCGGTCCAGTGCGGCGAGACTGTCCTCGTGGCGCCCCTGGCCGTAGAGCAGGAAGTAATCGCCGTATTCGAACAGCGCCTCGGCGTAGTCCGCTGACGGCGGTGCCTGCTCAAACAGCCGCAGCGCTTGTTCGATGAGCGGCAGACCTGAACCGGGCGCAGCCCGCCCGGAGAAGGTTTCCCCGATCCCCCGGAAACGCGCGGCGCGCTGGCAGATGACCGCGGCGGTGGCGGGATCAGGGTGGCCGGCGAAGCGTCGGCACGCCTCCTCCGCGAGCACGCCCGCGCGCTCGTTGTCGCCGGCCGCGAACAGGGCATCCATGGCACGCAGGTACATGGCGGCCAGATCGATCCCGGCCGCGCCGGCGGCCGTCGGGCCGGACTGACACAAGTCGATGGCACGTTGCCAGTGCGCCGCCGCCTCGGCGTAACCGAAGACTCTCTCGGCGGCCCGCGCCGCCGAGATCCTGGTTCGCAGCTCCTCCGCGGCTCGCCCAGCGGCGGCCCAGTGCCGGGCGGCTTCCGCGGCCAGGGCGTCCTGGCCCGCCGTCTCGAGCACTCGCGCGGTGCGCTCGTGCAGCGTCAGCCGCTCACCGGGCAGCAGTCCGCCGGCCACCGCTTCGGCTAGCAGCGCATGCCGGATCCGGCACAGTTCGCCTGCCGTTTCCTCTGCGAGCAGCCTGGCCGCCGCCAGCTCCCGCAGCCCCGCTCGCGCCGCCGTGAGGTCAAGTCCCGCGAGGCCGCTCAGCTGGTCCTCTGTCAACGGCCGGCCGGCGACCGCGAGCGCGGCGAGCGCCGCGCGCGCATCATCGCCACATCCGGCTGCCCTGGCCGTCAGGAGTTCCGCGAGCCTGGCCGGCAGCGTGGCGGGCTGGCCCGGGCGGGCTTGCTCCGGGCCGGCCAGCACGGCTGCCACCAGCTGTTCGGTGAAGAACGGGTTCCCCTCGGCACGGGTGTAGAGCTCGTAGACGTCGCCCGGCCGCGGCTGCCCGCCCATCAGCCCGGCGACCTGCTCCGCCACCTCGGCACGAGACAGCGGCCCGACCCGGATCTCGGCGACGTGCTCTGCTTCGCGCACGTGCGCCAGCCACCCGGTGACGTGCGGTTCCATGGGCGCCTGATCGCTACGGCAGGTCACGGCCATCGTCACGTCGCCGCGGCCCGGCCGGGCCAGGAACGTCATGATGTCCAGCGTCGCGCTGTCCGCCCAGTGCACGTCCTCGATGACCAGCACCAGCCGGGCCTGCCGAGCCTGCCGGGCAATCGCCCCCAGCAGCTCAGCGATCGCCGAGAAGAGGCGCTCACGCTGCCACTCCCCCGGACTCCCTGCGTCCAGGCTCGCTGCGTCGTCGAGCCGCGGCAGCAGCCGAGCGACCTCCGCCCGGACATACCGCGGGACCACGGCGAGCGCCCGCTCCAGCATGGCCCCGCCGTCCAGCCTGCTCAACCCGTCAAGCGCTTCTGCGACAGGCAGGAACGGCAGCTTCTCGGCCAGCGGCAGGCATGCCCCCCACGCCGACAGCACCTGCGCGTCGGCGGCCCGCCGCATGCACTCGGCCACGAACCGTGTCTTGCCCACTCCGGCGTCTCCCACGACCAGGAGCAGCCGCGTGTCCCCAGCCAGCGCAGCGTGAAAGGCAGCCAACTCTCTTTCGCGGCCGACGAACGACCTCGGTCCAGCCACGCTCCCCCCGCACCACTGAGCGCTCCCCGCATGCCGAACCGTCACATCCCGGTCGGCTTCCGGGCATGCCTAGCCCACACAATACGCCCGGACCCGTGCCCGCTGGCCGGGACGAGGCTCACGCCGGTGGTCGCTCCGGCCGGCCTGCCTGGGCCGCCGATCTACGAGTTCCGTGACTGCCATCTGGCGACCGCGATGAGGTCGCTGAGCACACCCTGGCCCGCGAGCTGCGGCCCGGCACCTGGCCCGATGATCGCGACCTCCCCGATTGGGCTTGCCCGGCAGACCACCGCGTTGGCGACGCCGTCGATGCTGGCCAGCAGGTCATCCCCGGCCACCACCTCGGGCCGCACACTGGCGGTCACGGTCCCCGTCCCGCCCGGCCCTGAGAACGCCAGCGACGCGACATGCCGCAGCCGGCCGCCGGCCAGCGCGGCCTGGGCGATGTCCCGGCCGGTGATGCCGGTGACGCCGCGGCATTCGACCTGGCCGCGGCTCAGCTGCCGGCCGAACACCAGCGCTGACAGGATCATGACCTTCGCGGTGGCGTCGTAGCCCTCCACGTCGGCGGCCGGGTCCGGCTCGGCCAGGCCGGCCCGCTGCGCCGAAGCCAGCGCGTCCGCGTACGACGCGCCGCGGGCCATCTGGGACAAGATGGCGTTGACGGTGGCGTTGAGCACCCCGCGCAGCGCGACCGGCACCGCGCCGGCCAGCCCCTCGGTCAGCGCGCCGAGCACCGGGGTTCCCGACATGACCGTGGACTCGGCGCGGAACGCCACGCCCTGGCCGCGCGCCAGCGCGGCCAGCTCCACCCCGTGCAGGGCGACGGGCCACTTGTTGGAGGTGACCACCGGGATGCCGCGCCGCAGCGCCTCCCGCATGTGGGTCAGGCCAGGCTCGCCATCGGCCGGCGGGCTCGCCGTCACCTCCACCAGCAGGTCCGCCTCGGTCGCGCGAAGCCCCTCAATCGCGTCTGGCCAGGCCCGGGCGCCGCGCTGCCCGGTGATCGGCCGCCCGCCCTGGGCCGCCGCCAGAACCGATGCCAGGTCAAGGCCGTCTTCGTGGTAGACGAAGCCATCGCGGGCGTTAGCGATCCCCACGACCCGCACGGCACGGCCACACCGGGACGCCAGCTCCCCCGCCTGCCCGTCCAGCACGCCGGCCAGCCACCTGCCGACCACACCGAACCCGACAAGCCAGATCCGCAGCGGCTTCACCGCGCGACCAGACCCGAATGCACGCGATGAGGATAACGCGCAAGCCCGCCGACGCCGTTACGAAGTCTCAGGAAGTTGCCTGGGGACCTGGAAGCGTCGCACCTCCTGCGGCCAGCCGCAGGCGACCGCGATCTTCCCGGCCCACAGGCGGGCCGCCTCCTCGTCGGCCACATCCACGACGGTGAAGCCGCCGAGGTGCTCCTTGGACTCGATGAACGGACCGTCGCTGAACAGCGGAGTGCCGCTCGACGCGTCGACGCTGAACACCGGGGAGGCATCGTCAAGGCCGCCAAGGAAGACGAAGACCCCGGCGGCCTTCATCTCCGCCATCAGCGCCCTGACAGCCTTGGACTTCTCGCGCATCTCCTCGACGGTGTGGTCGGGCACCCACTCGCCGTTGAAAGCGATGAGGTACTCGGTCATGTCTCCTCCTTTGCCGGGGTGGCACTCCGCGGACACCCGCTGCCTTCCCGACGAACGGCGTCGGCCCGATCCGACACCGTGCCCGTCAGGTTTGTTCCGGCGGCTCGGCCGGACTAGCGGCACCGGGCGCCGCGGGGGCTGGGGTGATCTTGTTCAGCCAGCACAGCGGGCACAGCACGTGCGGCCGTTCGTGCCTGCCCTGGTCGTGTTCCCACGCGAAGTACGCCGCGCCGGCGACTAGCAGGAGGTTGAGGCCTCCGCCAAAGGGAAGACCCGGGGCTCTTGGTATGCGAGGAGGCATCGCGGTTCACCTGTCCTTCGATAAGGGGCGCGATCGGGGGCGATCGGGGGCGATCGCAGGGAGCAGGCCCCTTCCAGTCTGGCACCATCCTGGCCGGAATGACCGCTTCCTGGACCGGACAGCTCATCAGCCACCTAGCTGATAGCCCTCGCCGCGCACCGTCTTGATCCGGTCGAAGCCGAGCTTGCACCGCAAGCGCCGCACGCATACATCGACGATGTTGGACTTGGGATCGAAGTCGCAGCCCCACACGGTGCCGGGTCAGCGGGACCGGACCGTTCCCGGTGTCGGCCGCGAAGTGCGCGACGTGGTCCGCCCCGGCCGCGAGAGCGGGGTTCCGGATGCGCAACGGGCAGGGGTATTCCGCCTGATATAGCCCGTTTTATCCGCATATTCGAGCCCGGTCGGCCGGGAGCGCGGATGACGCCTTTCATGATCATGGGTCAAAGGGGGTCGTTTTCGTACACCAACGACCCATGATCATGGTCGCCGCTGGTTCTCTATACCCAGATGGGGTATTCGATGGGAGGCTGGAGCCTCGGCCTCAGGTCGCTGTGGCCGTCGCGAGAGATCTGCCTTAGCGTCGTATCGGCATGCCGGGATGCCGGGTGCAGTTTGTCTGGTGTTCTCGCGTGATCTGGGGTGTTGTTCTCGCAGACGCGGCTGGAGACCCGTGTGCGCTGTGTGCTGACCGGCGGTACCCGCTAGCACCGGCAAAGCCAGTCCTCAGGTGCTGACTTGACAACGGAAAAACTGATATCACAATGATAGTAGGTAAGGAATCAAGGAGGCGGGCATGGGCGAGCCAGCCATCGAAGTGCGAGGGCTCCGCAAGAGCTTTGACAAGAAGGTGGCCGTGGCCGGGATCGATCTGGACATCGCGGCCGGTTCGCTTGCGGGCCTGGTCGGGCCCAACGGGGCGGGAAAGACCACAACGCTTTCCATGATGACCGGGCTGCTGCGGCCTGACGCGGGCCGGATCGTGATCAACGGACTTGACGTGTGGGCCGACCCGAGTGCCGCCAAGGCGGTGATCGGGGTGGTGCCCGCGGAGGCCAGGCTGTTCGAGCGGCTGAGCGGTGAGGAAGTCCTGGAATACGCCGGACGGCTGCATGGCCTGCCCGCCGCCGAGGCGCGCTCGCGGGCGGCGCAGCTGCTCGATGTGCTCGACTTGACCGCCGACGCGAAGCGGCTGGTCGCTGACTATTCCACCGGGATGCGCAAGAAGGCCGCACTCGGCTGCGCGCTGATCCACAACCCGCCGGTGCTGTTCCTTGACGAACCGCTCGAGGGCGTGGATCCGATCTCCGCCGACGTGATCCGCCGGCTCCTGGCCCGACTGGTCAGCACCGGCTCGACCGTGCTGTTCTCCAGCCACGTCATGGAACTGGTCGAGCAGGTCTGTGACCACGTATCGGTCATCGACAAGGGCAAGATCCTGGCGACCGGCACCACCGACGAGGTGCGAAACGGCAAGACCCTGCAGCAAGCGTTCATCGACCTGGTCGGACCGAGGGCTGCGGGTGAGGAGGGATTGTCATGGCTCGGCTCCTCGTCGAACTGAAGCTCCGCCTCGTGGCCAACGCGCTGCGCTCGTCCACCGCCGCGAGAGTCTCGTTCCTGGTAAGCACGACGTTCGCCGTGCTCGTCGCGATCGGTACCTTCTGGCTGCTGGCCCAATTGCGCATGCTGAGCGCGTCGGTGGACCTGACCACGGTCATCTTCAGCATCTTCGCGATCGGCTGGCTGATCGGCCCGATCCTCGCCTTCGGGCTGGACGGCACGCTCGACCCGGCGACGATGGCCCTCTATCCGCTGCGCACTCGCTCGCTCGTGGCCGGACTGCTCGCCGCGTCAGCAGCCGGAGCCTGGCCGGCAGCCAACGTGCTCGGCTTGCTCGGCGTCACCGTCGGGCTGGCTCGCGGGGTCGGCGTGCTCGTCGCGTTTATCGCGGTGGTGCTCCAGGTGCTGTTCTGCATTGTCCTGGCCAGGTTCGTGATTACCAGCATGGCCAGGCTGCTTCGCTCGCGCCGCGGCAAGGACCTGGCCGTCTTCCTGGTCGTCCCGATCTTCGCCATCTTCGAGTTCCTGATTCAGGTGATACCCAGGGCGGTCTCCTCGGGCGGTCTGAGCCCATCGAGCTTCGCCGGCGTCGACAGCTGGCTGCGCTGGCTGCCGCCCGGCCTGGCCGCGCACGCGATCCAGGACGCCTCGAGCGGGCACCTGGGTGACGCCATGGCGAGCCTCGGCCTAGTCGTGGCCGTCATCGTCGTGCTCGGCGTGCTGTGGGTGCGCTCGCTCCAGCGCGCATTGGTCACCACCGACACCACCACCGGGTCATCGCGGGTGCGCAATGCCACGCTGCCGCTTGCGCGGTTCGGCCTGCGAGGCGCCGTGGCCGCCCGGTTCTTGCGGTATCAGCGCCGCGACCCCGCGTCCCTGGCCTACTGGGCCATCGTCGTCGTCATCATGTTCGTCTGCTCCGCGAGCACGATCGTCGGCCCGCACAAGCACCCCGCGGTAGTGGTCGCCAGCGCTGTCTTCGGTGCCGCGTTCGCCGGCTCACTCCACGCCAATCCCGTCGGGCAGACCGGGCCGGCGTTCGTGATCGAGGCGACTGCGCTGAGCGGGCGCGGGCAGCTGCGCTCCTATTTCTCCGGCCAGGACGTCGTGTACGGCGCGATCGCGACACCGCTCGTCGTCGGCATCTCCTTCGTCCTCGCGGCGCTGGTCAGGGATCCGAAGGAGGGCTTCGCCGCGGCCGCGGTCGGCCTGGCCGGGCTGGGCGCGGCGCTTGCGATGAGCAACATCTTCAGTGTCGCGCTGGCGTATCCCATGCAGAAGCGAGCCGGCAGTCCGCTGCCGCAACAGGCTCAGGGATACACCGCGTACGCGGCCGGCGCCCATTTCGGCACGCTCGCGTCCGTCGCGGTAGCCGTCATTCCGGTGATCATCCTCGCCAACCTGACCAGCGACGTCTCCGCGGCGGTCCGGCTGCCTGTCCTGTTCGGGTGCGCCGCGGCCTACGGCTTCGGGCTCGCCTGGCTCGGCGTGCGGGCCGCCGCCATCGCGGCCGAGGGCAAGCTACCTGAGCTGTGCCAGGTCGCAATGCGCACCAGCCTGTAGCGCGGGACCGGCTGGCTCATCATCGTCATGACGTCTTGAATTTGGTCGCTGCGCCGGGAGAGGCTTGACCGCATGAGCGTGCATCTGACGCACTGGGGGGCATTCGAGGCTGTCAGCGATGGCGAGCGGCTGACGCAGGTGCGCCCGTGGCGCGGCGACCCGGAGCCGATGCCGCTCATCGGCAACGTCGCGTCCGCGCAGCATCACCCCGCCCGCATCACGCAGCCGCACGTGCGCAAAGGCTGGCTGGGCGACGGGCCGGGTGCGCCGGGCTCTGCCGCAAAGGGCCGTGGCGACGAGCCGTTCGTGCCGGTGTCGTGGGACACCGCGCTCGAGCTCCTGTCCGGGGAACTGCGGCGGGTCTACCGCGACCACGGAGCCAAAGCGGTGTACGGCGGTTCGTACGGCTGGGCCAGCGCGGGCCGGTTCCATCACGCGCAGAGCCAGGTGCACCGGTTCCTGAACTGCCTGGGCGGCTACGTGCGGCACGTCAACAGCTACAGTCTCGGCACCTCCACCGTGCTGCTGCCCTATGTGATCGCCGACGTTGACGTGCTGCTGAACCACGCCACGGCCAAGTCCGTGCTCGCGGAGCACAGCGACCTCGTGGTCGCCTTCGGCGGGCTGTCACCGAAGAACGCGGCGGTGTCGCCGGGCGGGGTGTCCCGGCATCATTCCCGCCGCTGGATGAGCGCCGCGCGAGCCCGGGGCTGCCGGTTCGTGTCCGTGAGCCCGCTGCGCGACGACACGCCCGGCGAGGCGCAGGCCGAGTGGATCGCGCCGCGGCCAGGAACCGACGCCGCGCTGATGCTCGCGCTTGCCCAGGTCCTCGACGCCGACGGCCTGGCCGACACCGGATTCCTGCAGCGCTACACCGTCGGGTTCCCGCGGTTCGCCCGCTACCTGCGCGGCGAGGCAGACGGGGTCGTCAAGGATCCCGCGTGGGCTTGCGCGATCACCGGGGTGCCGGCCGCGCGGATCCGGGAACTCGCCCGCGAGATGGCCGCCGCCCGCACCATGGTGACGGTCAGCTGGTCGCTGCAGCGCGCCCGGCACGGGGAGCAGCCGTTGTGGCTGGGCGTGGTGCTCGCGGCCATGCTCGGCCAGATCGGGCTGCCAGGCGGCGGCTTCGGCCACGGATACGGGTCCACGGCTCTCGTCGGCGAGCCCGCGCCGCGGGTGAGGGTGCCGCACCTGCGGCAGGGCCGGAACGCGGTCGCCACGTACATCCCGGTGGCCCGGATCGCCGACATGCTGCTGAATCCCGGCGCCGGCTATGACTACAACGGGCAGCGCCTGACCTATCCCGACATCCGGCTCGTGTACTGGTGCGGCGGCAACCCGTTCCATCACCACCAGGACCTCGCCCGGCTGCGCGAGGCCTTCACCCGCCCCGAGACGGTCGTGGTGCACGACCCGTTCTGGACGGCGACGGCCCGGCACGCCGACATCGTGCTGCCGGCGACCATGACCATCGAGCGTGACGACTTCGGCTCGGGGCAGAACGACCGGATGTTCTTCCCGATGCCCGCGCTGACGCGGCCGCACGGCGACGCCAGGGACGACTACACGATCTTCTCCGACCTGGCGGACCGGCTCGGCGCGGGCAAGGACTTCACCGAAGGCCGCACAACGATGGAGTGGCTCCGGCACCTGTACGACGAGTGGCGGGATTCGCTCGCTTCGCGGGGGCTTGGCCAGGCTTCGGTTCCGGGTTTTGACGAGTTCTGGGCCGGCGATGGCATCGAGCTGCCGGTGGCCAGCGAGCCGCAGGTGGCGTTCGCCGAGTTCCGTGCTGACCCGGAAAAGCATCCGCTCACCACGCCGACCGGGAAGATCGAGATCTTCTCCTCGACCATCGACGGATACGGGTACCCGGACTGCCCTGGCCACCCGGTCTGGCTCGAGCCGGACGAGTGGCTCGGCTCGGTGGCCGCGGAGCGCTTCGGCCTGCAGCTTGTCGCCAACCAGCCGCGGTCCCGGCTGCACAGCCAGCTGGATGTCGGCGCGCACAGCCAGTCGGTCAAGATCGCCGGGCGCGAGCCGGCGCGGATGCACCCGTCCGACGCGCAGGCGCGCGGGCTGCGCGACGGTGACCTCGTGCGGATCTTCAACGACCGGGGCGCGTGCCTGGCCGGGCTTCGCGTTGACGACGCGGTGCGTCCCGGGATCGTCCAGCTGTCCACCGGGGCCTGGTACGACCCGGACCCGGCCGACCCGGCGTTTTGCCGGCACGGCAATCCCAACGTGCTTACCGGCGACATTCCGTCCTCGAGCCTCAGCCAGGGGTGCGCGGGGCAGCTGGCCCTCGTGGACGTAGAGGCGTATCGCGGGACTCCGCCGGAACTATCGGTTACACGGCCGCCCGCGACGACATGAGAGGTCCGGCGGGAGCACTCTCGGCCCCGGGACCCGCGCAGCCCTCAGCCCGACGGCACTGCCCGGTCCGCCTAGTTTCGGTAGTTATGGCTCGATGCCGTGGCCTGAGTTGATCATGATTCCCGCGGGCGGGCCCGGATGCTGCCTGGCATCCCTGTCCGGGTCCGGCCGGGCGGCGGGGACCATGATCGCGAAGCCTTTTTGCGACATGGCGTACTTTCGGCATGCATTTGCGTCCGGTTTGCACCGTTTTGTCCATGCGAAATGTACGCCAAGTTGACCAAGTCTCCGCGATAACGCCCCGGCAAGGTCACAGACCCCGTACCAGCGGTACTCCCGGGGCTGACGGGACGCATCAGGGCGCGGACGGGGGGCTTAGTCTCGCAGCTTGCCGAGGATGCGGGCCAGGTCGGCGCGGTCGGCCGGGGTGAGGCGGCCGAAGACCCGCCCGGCCTCGCCGGGGGCGGCGCGGATCTCGCCCAGGACGCTCGCGCCGTGCTCGGTCACCTCGACCAGGATGGCGCGGCGGTCGCCCGGGTCGGCGCGGCGCCGGACCAGGGTCCTGGCCTCGAGCGCGTCCGCGACCTCGGTGGCCGTGCGCGGCGCGATCCGCAGGTGATCTGACAGCTCGGACAGCCGCATCGGGCCGTGCCTGCTCAGCACGCGCAGGGCGCGCAGGTGGGCCGGGGTGATGTCCCATGGGGCCAGCGTCTCGGCCGACTTCTCACGAAGCTGGCGTGCCACGGCCCCGAAGGCGTCGGCCAGTGCCTCATCGCCGGCCGGGTCAGCGCCGCCTGGATCGGCGGCCCCGGGCTGGGCCGGTGCGTCGCGTTCGGAGGTCACAGGAATAAAGTACCAGAGCTTTGCGCTGTAGCCTCATATTGAGGTACCCTCACTAAACCTAGTTTCGTCCACCGAAAGGCAGCACCTCTTGGCACAACCCCAGATGAACCGAGACACCCACGGCCGGGGCCGCGGCCCGGCCACTGTGACCGCCGCGGAAAAGGCGCAGGCACGCGAGGTGTCACTGCGCCGCATCGGGCGACTGTTCCGCCCCTACCGATGGCAGCTTGCCATCGTCACCGCCATCATCGTGGCCTCCTCCCTCGTGGGGCTGGCCTCGCCCTTCCTGCTGCGCGCGGTGATCGACACCGCCCTGCCTGACAAGAACCTGCGGCTGCTGGCCTGGCTGGTGATCGCGATGGTGGCGGTCGCGGCGGTCACCTCGGCGTTCGGCGTCATCCAGACGTGGATCGCCACGTTGGTCGGTCAGCATGTCATGCACGAGCTGCGCACGAGCGTCTTCACCCATCTGCAGCGGCAGTCGGTCGCGTTCTTCACCCGCACCCGCACCGGCGAGGTGCAATCGCGCATCCAGAACGACATCGGCGGCATGGAATCCGTGGTGACCTCGACCGCCACCTCCATCGCGTCCAACCTCACCACCGCCGTCGCCACCACGGTCGCCATGGCCGCCCTGTCCTGGCGGCTGTCGCTCATCTCGCTCGTGGTCATGCCGCCCGCCATCTTCCTGACCCGCAAGGTCGCCAGGATGCGCCGGGCCATCACCACCGCGCAGCAGCGCGAGCTCGCCGACCTCAACGTGACCATCGAGGAAGGGCTGTCAGTCAACGGCGTCCAGCTCGCCAAGACGATGGGGACCGGACCGGCGCTGATCCGCCGGTTCACCGGGTCCTCGGCCCGGCTGATCGACCTGGAGCTGCGCTCCCAGCTGGCCGGCCGTTGGCGGATGGCCTCGCTGTCCATCATCTTCGCCGCGATCCCCGCCGTCATCTACCTGGCCGCCGGCCTGCCCGTCAGCGCCGGGACCGTCAGCATCGGCACCCTGATCGCCTTCACCACCCTGCAGAACAACCTGTTCCGGCCCGTCACTGGCCTGCTGTCCACCAGCGTTTCCGTGATCAGCTCGCTGGCCCTGTTCGCGCGGATCTTCGAGTACCTCGACCTGCCCGTCGAGGTCGACGAGCCGGCCCGGCCGGTCCGCGTCGACCTGTCCCAGGTCGCGGGGCACGTCCGCCTCGACGACGTGAGCTTCACCTACCCGGGAGCGGACCGTCCGGCCCTGGCCGGCATCGACCTGGATGTCCCGGCCGGGAGCACGCTCGCCCTGGTCGGCGAGACCGGATCCGGTAAGACCACGCTCGGGTCGCTGGTCGCGCGGCTGTACGACCCGACCTCCGGAAGCGTCCGCGTCGACGGCACCGATATCCGCGACATGCGGCTGGCCGACCTGGCCGCCATCGTCGGCGTGGTCAGCCAGGAGACCTACCTCCTGCACACCACCGTGCGGGAGAACCTGCGCTACGCCAAGCCCAGCGCCACCGACGCCGAGATCGAGGACGCCGCCCGCGCGGCGCAGATCCACGACCTCATCGCCAGCCTGCCCGACGGGTACGACACGATGGTGGGATCTCGCGGGCACCGTTTCTCGGGCGGGGAAAAGCAGCGCATCGCCATCGCCCGCACCCTGCTGCGCGATCCGCGCGTGCTCGTCCTCGACGAGGCCACAAGCGCGCTGGACACCGAAACCGAGCGGGCCGTCCAGCAGGCCTTCGACACCCTGGCCCGGGGCCGCACCACCATCACCATCGCGCACCGGCTGTCCACCGTCCGCGACGCCGACCAGATCGCCGTGCTCGACCACGGCCGCGTCATCGAGGCTGGGGACCACGCCGCCCTGCTGGCCGGCCAGGGCCGCTACGCCGAACTGGCCGCATAGACCCCTCGATCGATCTGAGGCGCAGGGCAAGCGTCCGGCACGAGTGTGACGCGTGGGTAATGCGCAGACGAGTAATTCAGCATCAAGACGGCACTGACACCATTTCGTAAACTATCCTCAAATCGAATTCTTCGATAACGCTGGAGATTTGACCGGCTATAGCCGGTCAAATCTCCAGCGTTAGGTTTGATATTGCTTCATGCGCAGCCATGAGGTGGCCTGACGCCGACAGTCAGGCGTAGTAAAGCCCGGCCTTGGGCTGCGATGACGGCCGCGCGCTTCCGCCGATCTTGCTGCCGACCATCGGGGGCGGACACTGCGGCAGCAGGTGGCACTCGGCAACAGGTGTGAAGGCCTCGAGGGTTCTGGTGTGCCTCTGCCGGACGCGGGTCGGGGTGCTTCAGCAGGCTGGGACGAGGCCCTGGGTGGTCGCCGGGGACGGCGCGACGACCTCGAAGCCATCTGAGGAGTAGTCGAACCGGCCATACTGCGGGTTCACCTGGATGTTCAGGGACTTCGCCGCGATGCACGCCGCCTTGGACAGCGCCGCACCGGTCTTGTTTCCCTGCGCCTGGGTGGTCGGCAGCTTGCCGCCGTTCGCCTTCTCCTCGTACGCGATTTGCTCAGCCTGGTAGCGGCCCAGCGCCGACAGCATCCTCGGCGAGATCCCGGCGTCGAGGAGCACGAGTTCTCGGCTGATCCCCTCCTGGGAGGCGTCCTGGGCGGCCTCGCTGTCGATGGAAGCGATGCCTGCCTTGATCTGCGACTGCGACACGGAGATTCCGTCCGTGGCGGCCACCCGGTCCTCGATGGCGAACCTTATCAGCCATGACAGCACGGCCCTGGGCATGTCCGCGCTGTTCAACTGAAGCTTTCCCGAGTAGGGTTTCGCGGCCGTCTTCAGGTCGGCGACCTGGGAGTCCAGCGAGGCCACCGTGATCTGCTGCTTGCCTACTGTCGCCGCGGTGGCAGCCCCTGGGGAACTCGATAGCGTCAGTCCCGCCCAGGCAGCAACGGCAACGAGGATCGCCGTGGCGGCCGCGACTGGGATCACCCGTCTCCTTCGCCTGCGGACGGGCTTGGCCGTCGCGGTTTCTTTGACGCTACGGGAGGTGTCCGGCCGGGCGGACTCGGGGGTCGGGATGTCTGCCGCGCGGGTATCCGCGATGGTCCGCGGAGGCGGGGTGGTGGAACTGACGGCTGCCGGGAAACGGGGCGCGGCCTCAGTCGGCGGGTGCTCCTGGGCGGCTTCTTCCGCGGCAACCGGCGCGCGGGCTTGGGCATCCGGGCGGGTTTCGGGATCACCGAGGGCATCGGCGGGCGCCGCCATCGAAGGCGGGGCGGGCGACCGTACCGCGTCGCGCAGTGCCGACGCGAACTCGCCGCAGGAGTCGTACCGCTCTTCCGGCTTCTTGGCCATCGCCTTCGCCAGTACCGAGTCAACGGCTCCCGGCAACTCGGGCCGGATCGAGGTCGGGGAAGGCACGGGGTCTTGGAGGTGCGCGAACAGGGTGGCGAGGGTCTCGTCGCGCTGATATGGAACGGTACCGGTGAGCAGCTGGAAGGCCACGCATGCCAGGGAGTACTGATCGGTCCCCGCGCTGACCGGAGGCATGCCGGCGATTTGCTCTGGCGCACAGTAATCGGGCGTGCCGAGGAACACGCCGCTGGCCGTGAGAGATTTCGCGGCGGAGATGGCCTTGCTCAGCCCGAAGTCCGACAGATACGCGTGCTCTGACCGTCCCGGGGTGTCGTCGATGAGCACATTGCCGGGCTTGACATCGCGGTGCACCAGACCGGCAGCGTGCGCGGCGTCCAGCGCGGAGGCCACCTGCACGATGAGCGCCGCCGCCCGCGCCGGGTCCAGCGTCCCGCCCGAACGCTTCAGCAAGGCGGCGAGGTCGCCGCCGGCCACGAACCGGGTGGCGAGGTACAGGACACCGTCCGCCTCACCGGCGGCGTACACCGGCACGATGTGCGATTCCTCCACCGCCGCGACCGAACGGGACTCGGCCAGGAAACGGATGCGGAACTCCTCATCATCGGCCAGCGCGGGCGCGAGCACCTTCAGCGCGACCAGGCGCCCGAGCGCCTCGTCACGGGCGCGGAACACCACCGCCATCCCGCCTGACCCGACCTTGTCCTCGATCACGTACCCCGCGACCCGACTGCCTGCCCCCAGCCGTCCAAGCATCCCAGCCGACGGCAAGCCGGAATCGTCACTCATACCCGCCCTCCCGTCATTAAGTGTCCAGCTGACCGGCAGTGATCGTTGCGCCTCACGCGCAGACCAGTCCATAACGATTCAGGCTCTTACGGGAAACTAGCAAAGACGCCGTAATCGAGCCGAATCGCCGAGCGGGGCGCGTGAACGGCTGCGGTACATCTGTGGCTGGCTAAACGTGGAGTGCGGCACCCAGCGGTGCTATCAGCCGGACAGCCCGAGCCACCGGTGGTTGCGACCAGAGCAGAGCGTCCGCCGACTGTCCGGGCTGCGGGACTGGCCGGTTTGCCGGCTTGCCGGCCCGGGCGGGGCGCATGTTGCGGATCGTGCGTTTGCGGTGTCCGCGTGAGTCTGCCGGGTCCCCGGACCGTTGTCACACCAGCCTCTGAGTTCCACTTTGCATATACGCCGGATCCTGGTGGCGAATTCGCGCCACTTGTCGTCGACGATCACGGCGCCTGCCGGTGTAAGCGGCTATTTTCAAGATCATGGGATATTCCGGGTAGCCCTGGCTACGTTTACTATCCCCGATCTTTTGATCTTGCCCTGGCTCGCCCGTCAGCGGGGCACCAGTGGCAGCAGTGCCCGGTGATGTTCACGGACGCGGACCGAGACCGCCATCACCAGCGGGGCCAGCCCAGGACCAGTCCGAATTAGCCGCGAGCATCACGCCGCACGACAAAATGGGACAAAACGGCCACATGTACAAAGGGGAGAGCAGGGGCCGGTGGGACGTGCGCACGGGCGGCCAATCGGCGGGGCGCGGCCGTCTCGGCGGGGCGCGGCCGTCTCGGCGGGGCGCGGCCGTCTCGGCGGGGCGCGGCCGTCTCGGCGGGGCGCGGCCGTCTCGGCCGTGACCAGGGAGGGGCGAAGACAGTGGTCGGGAAGCCGTCCCTAGACACCTTCGGCGACGGTGAACAAGGTGAGCTTGGGTGGGGCGGCCAGGAGCGCGCCTAGATTCGAGGCGCCCTCAGCGCTGGCTCGCCACGCGCGGTAGGCCCGGTCGTGCTCGATCGATTCCCACGTCTCGTACAGGACCACGTGCGCCGGGTCGTCGCTGTCTACCCAGACCGTGACATCCAGGCAGCCGGCGAACGCGCGCGTGTCGGTGAGTATCGCGTGCAAGACCGTGTGCGCGTTTTCCAGCGAGTCGGCCTTGAGCTGCAGATCGAGAATTGCGGTTATCGCCACGGCTGCTCCTTCAGACACGTTCAGACCAGGTAATCAACGCACACAACCCTGCCGCAGCGGGGCACTCGGGTTAATGTGCCAGGTCTCAGTAAAACGCCGCCGCAGTAGTCACCCGACGACAGCCCAGTCGGATCAGGCTGCCATCGGTCCGCGATCGGGTATAACCGGCATGTTCCTGTGCGTCGCGGCATCACGTCTAGCGGGATCAGCCTGCCGGGCGGGGGCCCGTCGCCGGGCAGTCAATCGGGAGGCGTAATGCGAGTGCTAGTCGTCGGCGCCGGCGGAGTGGGGTCGGCGGTCGCGCGGACGGTCGCGCGGCGGGATCTGTTCGAGCACGTCGTGGTGGCCGATTATGACCAGGAGCGGGCGCGACGGGCGATCGCCGGGGGTGGCGACCGGTTCACCGCGGTGAAGCTGGACGCTTCGGACGAGCAGGCGATCGCGGAGCTGATCAGGACCGAGCGGTGCGATGCCGTGCTGAACGCTGTCGACCCGCGGTTCGTCATGCCGATCTTCCGCGCGGCCCTCGCCGCGGGAGTCACCTACCTGGACATGGCGATGTCGCTGTCCCACCCGCACGCGTCAGATCCGTACCGCCAGCCGGGGGTCAAACTAGGTGACGAGCAGTTCGCGCTCGCCGCGGAATGGGAGCGCCGCGGGCTGCTTGCGCTGTGCGGCATCGGGGTCGAGCCGGGGCTGTCGGACGTGTTCGCCCGCTACGCGGCGGACCGGCTGTTCGCGTCCATCGACGAGATAGGGGTCCGCGACGGGGCGAACCTGGTGGTCGAGGGTTATGAGTTCGCTCCGACGTTCTCCATCTGGACGACGATCGAGGAATGCCTCAACCCGCCGGTCGTGTGGGAGCGCGGCAGGCAGTGGTACACGACCGAGCCGTTCAGCGAGCCGGAGACCTTCAGCTTCCCGGCCGGGATCGGGCCGGTGGAGTGCGTGAACGTCGAACACGAAGAGGTCCTGCTGATCCCGCGCTGGATCGACGCCGCCCGGGTGACCTTCAAGTACGGACTGGGCGAGGAGTTCATCGGCGTGCTGAAGACAATCCGCAAACTCGGCCTGGACTCCACCGTCCCCGTCCGGGTGGGCGCGGCCGCCGTCTCGCCGCGCGATGTGATCGCCGCATGCCTGCCCGACCCCGCCGGTCTCGGCGACAGGATGACGGGGCTCACCTGCGCCGGCACCTGGGTCACCGGCACGGGCAAGGACGGGTCGCCGCGCGAGGTCTACCTGTACCACGTCGTTGACAACGGCTGGTCGATGGCTGAATACGGCTCGCAGGCGGTGGTCTGGCAGACCGCGGTCAACCCGGTGGTCGCGCTGGAGTTGCTCGACTCGGGCGCATGGTCGGGCGTCGGCGTCCTCGGCCCGGAGGCGCTTCCGGCCGAGCCGTTCCTCGACCTGCTGAACAGTCACGGCGCTCCCTGGGAGTGCGAGGAGCGCACTCCCGCCAGGAACTAGCCACGCTCCTGGAAATACTGGCCGCCCGCCTGTCGCTGCAGCCGGGTATCTACGATGTGCACTGGCACACCGCCGAAGGGAGGCTGGCATGACTGGTCACGGACCAGATGACATGGGCGACGACGAGCAGGAGACCGAGCTCGCCGAGTACGAGCTTTACATCGAGGACCCGCCCGATGACCTGGTCATCGCCGAGGACGACGACGATGACGCGGAAGCGGCGACGGACTGGGCCGCCCGCCACCCCCGGGAAGTGCGAGCCGAGGAGGAGACGGCGGATCGCGACCTGGCGGAGCAGCAAGCGGATGTGGAGGATGTCGGCGCCGAGGACGCCGCGGTGCACGAGACCAGGGAGCCCTGACCCGGGAGACGATGGCGGGAGTGATGCGCGAGCATACGGTGACCTTCCGGCTTGCCGATCCGGAGCATGGACTGGCCGGCGTGCGGCTCGTGCAGGACGTGCGCATCCCCGGCGACCGGCTCGACTTCCGCCGCGCCGATGACCGATGGGAGCTGGTCATCGACCGGCCGCCGGTGAACCGGATGGAGTATCTGCTCGAGCTGCGGCACCGCGGCGGCGGAATGGAGACCGTGCTGGATCCGGGGAACCCGCGGCAGGTGGCGGGGGCGTTCGGAGCGAAGAGCGTGCTGGAGTTCCCCGGTTACACGCCGCCGGGCTGGCTGAGCGCCGAAGCCGAGCCAGGGAACGTCACCGATCTCGACGTGCCGGTCAAGGCGCTTGACGCTGCGGTCTGCGTCCAGGTCTGGTCTCCCGAGGGTGCGCGGCACGACGAACGGCTGCCGCTGCTTGTGGTGCACGACGGGCCGGAGTACGACACGCTGGCGAGCCTTACTCGCTACCTGTCCGCGGGCGTCGCCGGGCACTGGCTCCCCCGGCTGCGGGCCGCGCTGCTCAGCCCGGGGCCGCGGGACCCCTGGTATTCGGCCAGCGCGAGCTACTCTCGAGCGCTGCGGGAGACCGTGCTGCCCGCGATCAACGGCCGGGTGGTGACGAGCGTACGGGTGGGGATGGGCGCCAGCCTCGGCGCGCTGGCGATGCTGCACGCGCACTGCCGCTACCCGGACGCGTTTGACGCCCTGTTCCTTCAGTCCGGCAGCTTCTTCTCACCGCACTTCGACGCGTCCGAGCGTCGTTTCCCCTACTACCGCCGGATCGTCAGGTTCGTCGCGGGCGTGCACGACGGCGGCCTGCCGGCCCGGCCCGTGCCCGCGGTCCTCACCTGCGGCCTGATCGAGGAAAACATCGAGAACAATCGCCTCATGGTCAAGACCCTGCGCGGCAGGGGTTACCCGGCTGCCCTGCACGAGGTACCTGACATGCATAACTACACGGCCTGGCGTGACGCGCTCGATCCGTGCCTCACCGAGCTGCTCAGGTGGGTGAGCCGATGAGCCGGGAAGTGACCGAGCTGTGGTCGGACGCTATCGGCGCGGCGGGCACCGTCATCCGGTATGGCCACTGGGGGCGCGCGGTGCTTGTGTTCCCGTCCGAGCAGGGCAAAGCCTGGGACTTCGAGAACAACGGCATGATCGGCGCTATCTCGAACCTGATCGACGAGGGACGCCTGAAGGTTTACTGCGTCGACAGCTATGACGCCGCCTCCTGGTCCAACCGGAACATCCCGCTGGAAGAGCGCGCGCGTCAGCACGGCCGCTACGAGTCGTGGATACTCGACGAGGTCGTGCCGTGGATCTACCGGGACTGCGGCGGCGCGCTGGACGTGGCCACCCTGGGCTGCAGCCTGGGCGCCTTCCACGCGGCCAACTTCGCACTCAAGCGGGCCGACCTGTTCCCGCTGGCGATGTGCTTCTCAGGCAACTACGACCCCTCGTCCTGGCACGGCTGGGGCGAGCGCGGCAGCGAGGCGTACTTCAACAATCCGCTCGACTACGTGGCCAATATGCACGGTGACCACCTCGACTGGCTGCGCAGCCAGGTCAGCCTGCTGCTTGTGTGCGGCCAGGGCCAGTGGGAGGACACGACTGGATCGCTGCCGAGCACGAAACAGTTCGCCGAGGTACTCGCCGTCAAGGGCATCAGCCACGAGCTCGACCTGTGGGGCTTCGACGTTCCCCACGACTGGCCCTCCTGGCGCGCACAACTCGCCCATCACATGCCACGATTTTGCTGAATGCAGGCCAATCCGCTGAAGGGAGGCCAACGTTGTCCGCTTCCAGGCACCTGATCGGGTTGCTGCTCGGTACCGAGGAGGACTGGCCGAGCGCGTTCGAGGAGATCGTGCGGCGGCTGGGCCCGGTCACGGGTCCCGGCGGCACGCGGCACGCCTTCGACTGCGAGCGGATCACCATTGAGCCGTTCAGCCTGCGCGACCACCCTCGCTACAACCTGGTCATCGACCGGCTCGCGTACTGGTACTACGTCCCAAGGGAGTGGCTGAAGAAGGTCTCGCTGATGAATAGCGTGTACCTGCTGAACAGCCCGTTCACGTTCCAGTCGATGGAGAAGCACGCGGCGTACTGCGCCATGATGCGGCTGGGCCTCAAGGTGCCCGAGACCGTGCTCGTCCCCTACAAGAACCCGGTGGACAACGCGCGCTACGCCTACACCGCCGCCCGGTACAACCGGCCCTTCGACCTCGACGCCATCGCGGAGCGGATCGGCTATCCGCTGTTCATGAAGCCGTATGACGGCGGCGCCTGGCGCGGCGTCTCCCGGATCGCCAACCGGGCCGAACTGCACGCCGCCTACGACCAGAGCGGCGAGATGCTCATGCACCTGCAGAAGGCCGTCGACTACGACGTCTTCGCCCGCTCGCTGTCGATCGGCGCCGAGACGATGGTCATGCGCTTCCAGCCGGACCAGCCCATGCACCTGCGCTACGCGGTCGACCACGAGTTTCTCGCGCCGCAGGCCGGGGCTGAGGTGGTGACGATCGGGCGGCTTGTCAACAGCTTCTTCCGGTGGGAGTTCAACTCCTGCGAGACGCTGGTCAAGGGCAGTGAGGTCTATCCGATCGACTACGCCAACGCCTGCCCGGACGTGGCACTGACCAGCCTGCACTACTACTTCCCCTGGGCGATCAGGGCGCTGGTCAAGTGGTGTGTCTTCGCTCTTGTCACCGAACGGCGCGCCAAACTCGATCTC
>Ga0335073_10001408_pt1 | contig 32101 bp, 25 predicted proteins | sample Lox_Sample_22_FD_207093 | JGI IMG/M metagenome (GOLD analysis project Ga0335073, IMG submission 207093) | Soil microbial communities from Loxahatchee National Wildlife Refuge, Florida, United States - Lox_Sample_2.2 | ecosystem: Environmental > Terrestrial > Soil > Wetlands | place: USA... | reverse complement strand
CTGGGCCGGGCAGGATGCGACGCATGCGTCGCACGGGTGGCCATGGATGGACACCCCGGGCTTGCGCGGAGCAGGGACTGCGCAGCGCAATGCCGGATCCAGCGCTTCATCCTAGATTAGCACGCCGCTGGAAAGCTCGACCGGACCGCGGTAGCCTGCAGTGATCGATCCCCCTTGGACGAGGGACTCCATGGCGCCTTCCCCATCAAACACTTCAGGCATCCGCGCTTCGTTCACGGGAAGCGACGGTCACGAGCTCAGCGCACGCCTCGATCTCCCGGCCGGCCCCGCGCGCGCCTTTGCAGTGTTTGCTCACTGCTTCACCTGCACCAAGGACATTTTCGCCGCGAGGCGCATCGCATCGAGCCTGGCGGCTGCGGGCGTCGGCGTGTTGCGCTTCGATTTCACGGGACTTGGGTCATCGGAAGGCGAGTTCGCCAATACGAACTTCTCCTCCAATGTCGAGGATCTCGTCAGAGCCGCCGCCTACCTGCGGGACAATTACTCCGCTCCGGCCATCCTGATCGGTCACTCCCTGGGTGGGGCTGCGGTGCTGGTCGCGGCCCACGATGTTCCCGAGGCGCGCGCGGTGGTAACGATCAACGCCCCGGCGGACGTCGCCCATGTGCTCAAGAACTTCGGCACCTCATTGGAGGAGGTTCGCGACAAGGGTGAGGCGCAGGTGGTGCTCTCAGGGCGCCAGTTCCGTATTCGGCGCAGCTTCATCGCGGACGCCGAGCAGTACCGCCTGGCAGATCGAATAAGCTCGCTCGGCAAGGCGCTACTGGTCATGCACGCACCGCGCGACACTGTGGTCAGTATCGAGCATGCCTCGAAAATCTTTCTGGCCGCCAGGCATCCGAAGAGCTTCGTGTCGCTCGACGAAGCCGACCATCTGCTCTCCAGCGCCGGTGCCGCCGCCTACGCTGCGCGTGTGATCGATGCATGGGCGTCGAAATACATCCCCGAGGCGCCAGTGACTCGCGAGAGCGAGAGCAGCGACGTGCTCATTCGCGAGACCGGACAGGGCCCGTATCAGAATTGGGTTACTCTCGGCCGTCATCGACTGATCGCCGACGAGCCCGCCGCGGCGGGCGGGCGCGATTCCGGCCCGAGCCCCTACGACTACCTCTCGGTCGCGCTCGGTGCCTGCACCTCGATGACGTTGCGCGCATACGCCAACTACAAGAGCCTGGCGCTCGGCCGAGTATCCGTCACCGTCAGTCACGGCAAGTCTGCGGTGGAGCACTGCGCGGATTGCGGCGCCGTGGCCGCAGGGCGCGAGGGCAAGATCGACCGCTTCGAGAGCGTCATCTCGGTCGAGGGCGAGCTCGATGCCGAGCTGCGCGCCAAGCTGCTGGAAATTGCCGGCAAATGTCCGGTGCACCGCACCCTGGAGATGGGTTCGGCCGTTGTCACCAGGGTGGCGGCGGCGGTGCCAGCGGTCGCGGAAGGCGGCAACGCGCTGCGCGCTGCCGAATGAGGTCAGTTTGGCTTGGCGTTGTCGACCGCGTGATCCCGGACGGCGGCCGCTCTCGCCGGAGGTGTCTCCCAGCCGCCGCCCAGTGCCTTGAAGAGGTTGATCTGCGCCCCGATCAGCTCGGCATCGGCCGAGGCAACCTCGGCATTGATCGCCACCAGCGACTGCTCCGTCGTGAGCAGGTCGAGATAGCTCGATGAGCCCGCCGCGTAGCCGTCGCGGGCAATCTCGAAAGTGCGTTGTATTTTCCGTTGAGCATCGCCGAGCGCCTGACGATACCGAAGCGCCGCGCCATAGGTGGTCAACGCCTGCTCCGTCTCCTTGAGCGCCGTCAGCACCACCGAGTCGAATTGCGCCAATGCCGCGGCCTGATAGGCCTTCGCCTCGCGCACCCGGGCGCGTGGGCCGGCCATGTTGGGGAACGACCAGCTTATCGAGGGGCCAACGCCCCAGATCCTTCCGAGATTGGTATTGAGCTGGTCGACTTCCGTGGCGGCGCCGCCATAGAAGCCCAGCAAATGGATGCTCGGGTAGAGCTCGGCCGTCGCCACGCCGATGTCGGCAGTCGCTGCAGCAAGTCGGCGCTCGGCCTCACGAACGTCGGGACGGCGGCTGATCAACGCCTGCCCGTTCCCGACGGGGATGAGCGAGGCGAGATGGGGCGGCGCGACACACGCTTCGAGACCCCGTGGTGCCTGGGCAGGAGTGCGCCCGAGAAGCGCCGTCAACTCGAAGATCTCAGCGCGACGCTCGCCCTCGAGCGGTGGGATCGTCGCACCCACCTCGGCGACGAGCGCCTGTGCCCGCGCCACCTCGAACGGCGATCCGGCTCCGGCCTGGAACTGACTTTTCGAGATCTCGGCTTCCTGGCGCACGATCTCGAGCGACTGGCGCGCGACCTTGAGCTGCTCTCCCAAAGCGCATATCGAGGCGTAGGCGCGCGCAGTATCCGCCGCGACCACTACGCGCACGTCGTCACGAGCCGCACCGACGGCCTGCGCATTGGCGCTCGCCGCTTCGATGGCGCGGTGCACGCGGCCGAACAGGTCGACCTCGTATGCGGCCTCGAACACGTCCTCGTAGAGCCAGATGTTCTCCGGGTGGTGTCCCCCGAGCTCGAGAATCTCTTCGGTGACGGGATCGCGCCCATACACGGCCTGCGAAGTCAGATCGGTGGACGGATAGCGCGCGGCGTGGACCTCGGAAAAGGCGGCACGGGCTGCCGCGAAGTTCGCATCGGCGGCGGCGAGGTTACGGTTGGCCTGTAGCGCTTCCTGTACCAGGCCGTCGAGACGAGAGTCGCTGTACAGCCGCCACCACGCATCCGGCGGAGCCGCAGTCGTCTCCAGGGTGGGGTTCCGGGAAACAAAGGGCCTGCCGGTGCCTACCGGCGGCGCCGGCGCGTGATAGTTCGGGCCCACCGCGCACGCGGCGAGCGCCAGCATCATCGCACTGAGCACGCCTGCCCGAGCCGAGGCCTTCACAGCTTCCCTCCTCCGGTTCCCCGTATGGGAAAAAGCGGCGGCGGAGATGCCGGTCCTTCGGGCGCGGCGCTTCGGAACACCACGATCAGCAACGCGACCACGGCCAGCACGGCGATCGCGACGAAGCCGTCCATCACGGCTTGCGTCGTCGCCGCAGATCGGACGGCGGCGGCCAGCAACAGCCGCCCGCGCTCGATCGCGCCGGGCGGATCTATCACGCGCGTCGTGATGGCTCCAAGGCGCCGCACTCGCTCGATGACACGCGGATCGCCCACCTGCACGTGCTGTCCGATCAGGTTCGAGGCGATCTGCTCACGGACGCGGGCAAGGGTTGCCATGAACGCGGCGCCGAGCTCCCCGCCGAAGAGACGAGCGGTCTGCAGCACGGCACCAAACGTCAGCGCGTCCTGCGGCCGCAGGTGGAGCACGCCGAAGAAGACGATGCCGGAGAGTGCAAAGCTCTGGCCGACGGCCTGCAGGAGCTGAGACGGCAGGAACTGGTATGACCCCCAGATGGGCGTGAGATTGTAAGCCACCATCAGGCAAGCGACGCTGATGAAGATCATTCCGATGGAGGTCACCAGCCTCGGATCGGTACGGCTCAACATCAAGCCCGCGAGCGGACACAGAATGAGCTGCGGTGCGGCGATCCACACGAGGCTGTAGCCGACCTCGATGGCACGATAGCCACGCACGGTGGTCAGGAAGAGCGGGATCAGAAAGCTGGTCGCCAATATCGTGAGGCGAAGGAACGCGATCAACAGGAACTGGCTCGGCATGGGCGCCCCGAGCACGACTTTCAGGTCGACTAGCGGCCGTTCCGAGCGCAGCACGTGCACCAGCAAGGACACGAGCAGCAGGGTTCCGGCGCCGAACAAGCCCCAGACGAGGCCGGAATTGAGCCAGTCGAGCCGGTTGCCCTGGTCGAGCGCCGCATAAATCAGCGCGAGGCCGGCGCCGCCCGTGACCAGACCGAAGAGGTCGGTCGGCGGGCGGGTCGTGATCCGCTTGGGGGGCACGCCGCGGCGCAGACACACCGACATCAGGAAGGCGAGCGGCACGTTCTGCCAATAGATCCATGCCCAGGAGAGATGGTCGACGTACCAGCCCTCGAGCGAGGCCGAGATGTTGAGCGACAGCTCGAGATTGAGCGCATAGAGCGCAATGCCGAACGGCCAGTATTTCGGCGGCATGTTGAGCAGGATGAAGCTCAACGTGAGTGGAATGAAGAATCCGCTCGCCAGACCGCCGAGAAACTGCATCGTGAGGAGTGTCGGGAGGTTGGGCGAGAAGGGAGTGATGAGCATGATCGCCGCGAATGCGATCGAGGCGCCCATCAGAACCCGGCGAGGACCGAAGGCGGCCCCCATCCAGACGGCGGCGACCGTAACGAACATCTGCGCGGTGGTCTGCGCCGTGGTGAGCCAGGCGCCTTCGTCGAACCCCGCGTGCACCGCCCCGCGTATGTCCGCGAGGCCGAACGAGGAGAATCGGGTGTTGAGGGTCGAGATGAACGTGCCCATCAGCACCGCCAACAGTCCCAGCCACGGAATGGAGGTCGGCGGCGAGACGTTGGCCGGAGCGATGATGCCGGCCGGCGGCCGGGAGGGGAGCGCTTGCGCGGGAACGCTCATTTGCGCTTGCGATCCACGGCGTAAACGCTTGCGATGACCGACATGCCCGGCACCAGTCGGTCGGCCAGGCCATCGGCATCGTCGATCACGATCTTCACCGAGATGCGTTGCACGACCTTGGTGAAGTTCCCGGTCGCATTGTCAGGCGGCAGCAGGGAGAACTCGGCGCCCGAGGCCGGCGCAAACGACTGCACGTGTCCACGCAGCGTGTATCCCGGAAAGGTATCGATACGGATCCGCGCTTTTTGCCCGACCGCCATGTGGGTGAGCTGCGTCTCCTTGTAGTTCGCGATCACCCAGACCTTGGGCAGCGGGGTCAGCGTCGTGATCTGGGTTCCGATGCCGACCAACTCCCCGGGCTTCACCTGGCGTTGACCGAGGACCCCGTCCTGCGGAGCGGTGATGGTCGTGTATTGCAGGTTGAGGTTGGCGCTGGCGAGCGCGGCGCGCGCCGCCAGGAGCGCGGCTGCATTCTCCTTGAGTTGCGCCTGCAGAACGGCAAGCTCACTCTCGGCGGCGGTCTCGTGCGCGCGGCTCTCGGCGATCTGCGCCTGGAGCTGAGTGTGCAGCGTTTGCAGTTTCTCGCGCGCCTCGGTCGACGAGGAGCCGGTCCGCAGCAGCTTGCCCTGCCTGGCGAGATCACGGCCATTTTGCTGCCACGCCGCGACGGTGGAGACGATCACCGCCCGCGCCGCCTGCACATTGGCGAGCTGGAGCTCGCGCTGGGCCTGCAACGCCTGTCCCTGCGCGGCGACGGAGAGGATGCGCGCCTGCGCCTCCTCGACCGCCGCGCGATAGTCGATGTCGACCACGCGGGCCAACACCTGCCCTTTGCGCACCCGCTCGTAATCCTGGATGGGCAGCTCGCGGACATAGCCGCTCACCTCCGCCGCGATGGGCGTCAGGTCCGACTGCAGGTAGGCGTCGTCGGTGCTTTGCCAGCCTTGGCGACCCTCCCAGCGGTTCCAGTTGGTGGTCACGACGAGGATGATGGCGATGGCGACGATGAAGACGAGAATGCGCCACGTGAACTCAAAGACCTTGTTCCAATCGAGCTGGAAAGAGGGCATGACTTGGTATTCTTGGTTACTGGCGTTGCAACGGAGCCGCACTCGGCGCCGACAGTAAAGTATAGGGCGCCCTCGCGACAACTGGAGAATCATGGACAGGCAGCGCCCATAGGCGGACACTTACGGCATGGCCACACATCACCCCCCCGATCTTTCGCAGCCGATCAGCGCCACAGATCACGTCCTCGGTAGCCCACACGCTCCGATCACGGTGGTGGAGTACGGCGACTTCGAGTGCCCCACCTGCAAGCAGGCGGCGCCGTCGGTGAAACTGCTTCTCGAGCGTTTCGACGGCAAGGTCCTGTTCGCATATCGGCACTTCCCGCTGGAATCGATTCATCCGCACGCGTTGCGGGCGGCCGAAGCCGCCGAATGCGCCGGAGCGCAGGGTCAGTTCTGGGCCATGCACGATCTCTTGTTCGCGAATCAGCCGCATCTGGACCTCAAGCACCTGACCGCGTACGCGGAGCGGCTCGATCTCGACAGGGCGAGGTTCACTGCGGAGATGGACGACGAAGTCTATCTGCAACGCGTCCGCGAGCACATCGACAGCGGCCTCAGCAGCCACCTGCGCGCGACGCCAGGCTTCTTCGTGAACGGGGTAATAGTCGACGTATCGTTCGGACTGCAATCGCTCTTCGACGCGGTAGAGGCAGCATTGTGATCCATCACGGATCTACTGCGAGCTCTGCGACCGAAGCAGGCGGATCTCACGCGCCTGTATGCTGGACCCCACGCTACCGAAACGCTCCGTGACGTAATTGGCGACGGCCGCGATCTCGACGTCGGAGTAGGCGGCGCCGAAAGCCGGCATGGTCACCGTCCCACCTTCACTCTTGCGCCTCATCCCCGAAATTACGATTTGTGCGACATTCGTTGCGCTGGGATCGTTCACGGCGCGCGCTCCCGTCAGCGTCGCATAAGAGTTGAGCATGCTGCGTCCGCTCCAGGAATGACAGCTCACGCAGGCCTCCTCGAAAACCTGCTTGCCGCGTGGATCGAGGCTCGCCGACATGCCCTCTCTGGGAGAGTCGGGCGCCGGGCTCACGCGCACCGCCGGCTCGCCGCGCGAAGACACGGCCGGCACGCTGCGCACATACGCCACGATAGCCTGGATGTCCGCCGGCACCAGGTATGACAGGCTGCGATCGACCGCCTCACCCATATTGCCGGAGGCCGTGCCATGGTCCATCGCATGGCCGGTCGCCAAGTACTGCGCGAGCGTCGCATCACTCCACGATCCGATTCCGGAGCGGTCGTCCGCCGTGATGTTGTAGGCCTTCCAGCCCGCGGCGGTGGCGCCGGAGTACTTGTCGCGGTTATCGAGCGCCTGCAGCAGATTCCGCGGCGTGTGGCAGTCGCCGCAATGGGCCATCGCCTCCGCCAGATACGCGCCCCTATTCCATTGCGCGCTGCGGTCGCTCCTGGGCATGAAACGCCTGTCGGGGTCGTACAGGGCTTGCCAGAACACCATCAGCCAGCGCTGATCATACGGGAAGGCCAGGGTGTCCCGCGGAGTCACGGCATGCACCGGCGCAAGGCTGAAGAGATAGGCCTTGATGGCGAGCGCATCCGCGTCCGTCATGTACGTATACGCGGCATACGGCATAGCCGGGTAAAGTCGCGTGCCGTCGGGCATCACACCCTCACGAACCGCCCTGAGGAAATCGCGGTCGGTGAAATTACCGATGCCGGTCGCACGGTCCGGCGTGATGTTCGGGGAGTACAGCGTCCCAAATGGCGTCCGGATGGCAAGTCCGCCCGCAAAGGGCTTGTCGTCGCCAGACGTGTGACAGGCCATGCAGTCTGCGGCGCGCGCAAGGTACTCGCCGCGCGCGATCGGGCTCGCGGCCGCCAGGCTCGCCGGTGCGCCAGTTGGATTCGTGTCCCGGTAATCTGCGAGCGGGACGCGCTTACCGCCCGCGAAGGCCATCGGGCCGGGCTCGGCGATGAACCCGAACCAGGCGATCAGCCCGAGGACTACGATTACCGCGACGCCGACCAGAGTGTTACGCGAGCGAGGACTCATGAGGATCAGCCCCGCCACGGAGTCTTGCGACCCGCCAGCACGTCACGATCGATCGGCAGGCGTCGCAGCGCGATTCCAGTGGCTGCATACAGGGCATTGCGCAGCGCCGGTGGGCCAGCGGTAGTCCCGGTCTCGCCGATGCCGCCCGGCGGCTCGCCGCTCGGGATCAGGTGAATGTCGATCTTCGGTGCCTGATCGATGCGCAGCATGCGGTAATCATTGAAGTTGCTCTGCTGGACCCGGCCTTTCTCGATCGTGATCTCGCCGTAGAGCGCGGCGGTGAGTCCGAAGATCAACCCGCCCTGTAGCTGAGCCACGATGGTGTCAGGATTGACCGCGATTCCGGTGTCGACCGCGCTCGTCACACGCCGCAGACTCACCTCGCCGTTGGCGTCTACCTCAGCCTCGACGACGGTGGCGATGAAGCTCGCGAAGGAAACCTGGCAACATACGCCTCGACCCGTCCGCGGCGGCAGGGGACTGCCCCAGCCGGCCTTCTGCGCGACGACATCGAGCGCATGCCTGAGCCGCGGCGTCTTGTCCAACATGGCGCGGCGGAAGGCGATCGGATCCTTGCCCGCCGCCTTCGCCAGCTCATCCATGAAGCCCTCCACGGCGAAGACGTTGTTGTTCGGGCCGACTCCGCGCCAGAAGCCGGTTGGTACGGCGGGTGGTTCCTCGCGCACGGCCTCGACCCGAAAGTTCGGGATGTCGTACGGCATATCCACCGCGCTGTCGACTTCATCGATATCGATGTGGGTCCCAAGGTAGGCGGGCGGCAGCCAGCGCGCCATGACGGAGGAGCCCGTGACGCGATAGCGCCAGGCATCGATCCTGCCGTCTTTGAGCGTAGCGGCGATGCGGTCGTAATAGATGGGTCGATAGGCGTCGTGCTGGATATCCTCTTCGCGCGTGTAGATGACCTTCACCGGGCCGTCGACCCGCTGCGCGATGCGCACGGCCTTCTCGGTCGCATCGGTTTCCAGCCGGCGGCCGAAGCCGCCGCCGAGGAGCTGGTTGTGGACGAGCACCTTCTCGAGCGGCAGTCCCGTCAGCCGGGCGGCAGCGTCCTGGGTGCGTGCGCAGACCTGAGTGCCGACCCACACCTCGCATGAATCGGGCGTCACGTGCACCGTGCAGTTCATGGGTTCCATGGTCGCGTGAGCGAGAAATGGCAGCTCGAATTGCGCTTCGTGCGGCTCGGCGCCCGCGAACGCCTTGTCAAAATCGCCGACATTGCGAGCCACGATTCCGGGCCGCTCGCTCGCCGCGCGCAGCCGCTCCCGGATCAGCGCGCTGTCCACCGTCGCATTCGGCCCCTCGTCCCAGGTGATGTCGAGCGCCGCGAGGCCCTGTTTGGCGGCCCAGAAGTGATCGCCCACCACCGCGACCAGATCGTCGAGGACGACCACCTGGCGCACTCCCGGTATCCGCTGCGCCGGGCTCGGGTCCACATGGGCGACTTTCCCGCCAAAGACCGGACAGGCAGCCAGCGTCGCGAACTTCACCCCGGGAGGCGTCATGTCGATGCCGAACTGGGCCGTGCCGTTGACCTTGTCGGGCGTGTCGAGTCTCTTCATCGGCCGCCCGATGAGCTTGAATTCGGCGGGCGACTTCAACGGCGGATTCTGTGGTGGTGTCTCTCGCGCGGCAGCATCGACCAGCGAGCCGTAGGAGGACTTACGCTTGCTCGGCAGGTGGATGACCTCCCCACTCTCCGCAGTGCACGCTGCCGGCTCGACCCGCCACCGGTGGGCCGCGGCGGCGACCAGCATCGCACGCGAGGCTGCGGCGGCCCGGCGCAGTGGGAGCCAGAAGGCGCGCACGGAGTTGGAATTGCCGGTCGCCTGCACGCCGAACACGGGGTTCGCGTAGAGCGCGTTATCCGGCGGCGCGGCCTGCACGGACACTGAATCCCACGCTGCATCGAGCTCTTCCGCAAGCATCATGGCATGGGCCGTGTAAATGCCCTGCCCCATCTCCACCTGCGGCATGATGAGCGCGACCTTGCCCGCGCGGTCGATGCGGATGAAGGCGTTCGGGGCGAAGACTGACCCCGACGCCCTTGCCGACCCTTTGCCGGCAGGAACGTGAAACGCGAACAGGAACATCCCGGCCCCGCCCGCCTTGAGCAGTGCGCGCCGCGCCGGGTCCGGCGGGGCCGTCTCGGGCTGGATCGCGTCAGACGCGGGAAGTGTGGGCATCGCAGGCCTACTCATGGCTGGCGGCGCGCTTGATGGCGTCGCGGATCCTGACGTACGTCCCACAGCGGCAGATATTTCCGGCCATGGCCGCGTCGATATCCGAGTCGTCAGGGTTGGGAGTTGCGGCCAGCAGAGCGGCCGCGGACATGATCTGGCCGGACTGGCAATATCCGCATTGTATTACTTCGAGCTCCAGCCACGCCTTCTGGATTCGCGCGCCGGCGGGTGTGGTACCGACGGCCTCGACCGTGGTGATGGCGCGATCACCCACGGAGCCGACGGCCAGCTGACACGACCGGACCGGCTGCCCGTCGAGGTGCACGGTGCAGGCACCGCACTGCGCGATGCCGCAGCCGAATTTCGTGCCCGTCATACCGAGAAGATCGCGCAGTACCCAGAGCACCGGCATATCACTCGGGGCGTCCACGGTGCGCTCGAGGCCATTGATATGGAGCGTGACCATTATCCTTCTACTCCCATTGCCGGATGCCTCCGGTCATTTGATAGCAGCTCTCAGCCCGCGGATATTGTCTCTCCCTGCTGTAACTTGCACCAGCCTCGCGGCGGCCGCCGTGTCCCGCCAATGACACAGTCGCCCATGGGGACCGTTGCGCTTGCGCGACGATGGGCCGCCGTGCGGCTCCGCGTCCGGGTGTAGACTGGCGTACGAGCCCTGCCGGAGGTGCCATGACCACGCGCTGCCATCACTTGGACTTCGTCCGCACCGATCAGGCGCACAGCCGCGGCTGCGAGGAATGTCTCAGACTGGGCGACACCTGGGTGCACCTGCGCCTGTGCAGGACCTGCGGCCACGTCGGCTGCTGCGACGATTCCAAAAACCGCCACGCCACCAAGCACTTCCACGCGACCAAACATCCGATCATGAGCTCGCTCGAGCCCGGTGAGGACTGGAGCTGGTGCTTCGTGGACGAGGTCGTCTTGCAACTCGATTGAGCCGGAGATCATCATGGCCATGGACCTAGTGGAAACGCGGCGTGAACAGATGTTCCCCAAGCTCACGCCGCCGCAGCTCGCACGCTTCGCTGCGCACTGCACGCGCCGCGAAACTGCAGCCGGCGAAGTCTTGCTGAACGTCGGGCAGAGGCCGGGCTGCCTGTTCATCGTCACCGCCGGCACCGTCGAAGCGCGGGTGCCGACTTCGGACGCGCATACTGCCACGTGCGGCTACAAGCTGTTGAATGTGCTCAGGGCCGGCGACTTCAGCGGGGAGATGAGCACACTGCGCGGCACGCCGGCACTGGCGCAACTGCGCGTCGGGGAGCCGGGCGCGGTTCTGCAGGTCGGGCTGGACGAGGTGCGACGCCTGGTGCAGAACGACGCCGAGCTGAGCGAGCTGATGATGCGCGCCTTCATCCTGCGACGCATGGGCATCGTGCAGTCCGGTTCCGGCGATGTCACGGTGCTCGGATCGAGGCACGCCGGCGACACGCTCCGCATCCGCGAATTCCTGACGCGCAACGCGCGCCCCTACGTCGACATCGACATCGATCAGGATCCCGACGCGCAGGCACTGCTCGAGCGCTTCCACGTTCAGGCGCAGGATCTCCCGGTGCTCTTGTGCCGCGGCAAAGTGCTCAGGAATCCTGACAACGCCACCCTCGCCGACTGCCTCGGCATCAACGGCCAGCCCGACGACAGCGGCGTGCACGATCTGATCATCATCGGCGCCGGCCCCGCCGGCCTCGCCACTGCCGTGTACGCGGCCTCCGAGGGATTGGACGTGCGCATCGTCGACAGCTTCGCGCCCGGCGGCCAGGCCGGCACCAGCTCGCGCATCGAGAACTATCTGGGCTTCCCCACCGGCATCTCCGGCGCCGCGCTCGCCGGCCGCGCCCTCTCGCAGGCGCAAAAATTCGGCGCGCAGCTCAGCGTCGCCTGGCAGGCGGTGCGGCTGCGTTGCGACGACTGGCCCTACGAGGTGGAAATGTCCGACGGCAAGCGGTTGCGGGGCCGCTCCATCGTCATCGCCAGCGGCGCCCGCTACCGTATGCTCGAGGTCGCCAATGTATGCCGCTTCTTCGGCAGCGGCATCTACTACGCCGCCACGCATCTGGAAGCGCGGCTGTGCGACGGCGAGGACGTGGCCATCGTCGGCGGTGGCAACTCGGCCGGACAGGCCGCGGTGTTTCTGGCGGGCTCGTGCCGCCACGTGCACGTGCTCGTACGATCCGCAGGCCTGGCCGAAAGCATGTCGGCCTACTTGATCCGCCGCATCGAAGACTCTCACAACATCACCCTGCACACGCGCACGCAGATCACGGCGCTCTCCGGCGTCAAGCGGCTGGAGCGGGTGGCGTGGGCGACGGGCGGCGGCGCGCCGGATTCGCGGCAGCTACGCCATCTCTTCCTGATGACGGGCGCATCGCCCAATACGGGCTGGCTCGCGGGCTGCGTGGCCCTCGATAACCGGGATTTCGTCAAAACCGGTCCTGATCTGACACGCGAGGAGCTCGCGAGCTGGCGCCTGACGCGCCCGCCATACCTGCTCGAGACCAGCATACCCGGGGTATTCGCCGCCGGCGACGTGCGTGCCGGCAGTGTCAAGCGCATCGCCTCGGCCGTCGGCGAAGGCTCGATCACGGTGCAGTTCGTCCATCGGGCATTGCGTGATCTGGCGGTAGCTCCCCCGCAAGCCGTCGCAGCCGCGTAAGCACGCCCTGGCAGCACCCGCGGCGGGTCAGCCGGCGCGGCCTTCCGGAGATCCCCGCCGGAGCACGTCCGGCAATGCCTCTCCCTGCTCGGTAAACGACAATGACACGGAATTGAGGCAGTGACGCTCGCCGGTCGGCGGCGGGCCGTCAGGGAAAACATGTCCGAGATGACTGCCGCAGCGTGCACAGACCTCTTCCACCCGGACCATTCCAAAGCTGGTGTCGCGCAGCCGCCGAATGTGCGCTTCGTCATAGGGCTTGAAAAAGCTCGGCCAACCGGTGCCGGAATCGAATTTCGCGCTCGAACGGAAGAGAGGCAAGCCGCAAAAACGGCACGTGTAGATGCCATCCTTGTGGTTGTCGAGAAACACGCCACAGAAGGCGGCCTCGGTGCCGTGCTCGAGTAGTACGTCGCGTTCCTGCGCGGTGAGGCCGGCAATGATCGCCTCACGCTGCGCGGGAGTTGGTGGCGTCAGGTCGAATTCCCTCATGATGATTCTCTCAGTGTAGTGAAAACAGACGTCCGAGGACAGCGCTGCGACAGACCCCTGTGCGACCGCCATACGTACTTGTCGCAATCCCGCTGCGTGTGCTACTGATGCCCGCTCCGGCGAGCATGACCTAAACTCTCTTCGTTCTCTGAATAGAATGCCGCGCCATCCGTCACATCGGGGGACGGTGCGCGGCCGTGATGCGAAGGTGGGTGCCTATGATTAACGGGACGGTGGTCGATCTCTCGCGCATGCAGTTCGCGGCCACGGCGCTGTATCACTTCCTGTTCGTGCCACTGACTCTGGGTCTGAGCTTCCTGCTCGCCGCGATGGAGACAGTCTACGTCACCTCAGGCAAGCCGATCTACAAGCGCATGGTGCAGTTCTGGGGCAAGTTGTTCATGATCAACTTCGCGCTGGGCGTGGCCACCGGGCTCACCATGGAGTTCCAGTTCGGGACCAATTGGTCGTTCTACTCCAGCTTCGTCGGCGACATATTCGGGGCGCCGCTCGCCATCGAGGGTCTGATGGCGTTCTTCATGGAATCGACCTTCGTCGGCCTGATGGTGTTCGGCTGGGAGCGCCTCACCAAGGGCCAGCATCTGGCGGTCACCTGGCTGGTGGCTTTCGGCTCGAATCTCTCGGCGCTCTGGATCCTGGTCGCCAACGGGTTCATGCAGGATCCCGTGGGCGCGGCCTTCGATCCGCACACCATGCGCATGCAGTTGACGAGCTTCCAGGACCTGATCTTCAGTCCCGACGCGCAGTCGAAATTCGTGCACACGAGCATCGCCGGCTATGTCACCGCGGCGATCTTCGTCGCCGGCATCAGCGCGCTCTACATGCTGCGCAATCGCCACGTCGCCCTCGCCAGGCGCTCGTTTCGCATGGCGGCGCTGTTCGGTGTGCTGGCCACGATCGGTGTGATCACGCTCGGTGATGCCCTCGGGTTCGTCGCCGCACGGGTGCAGCCCACCAAGCTCGCGGCCATGGAAGGGCTGTGGAAATCGCAGGCCGCACCCATGGCGTTCAACCTCATCGCCTTCCCCGATCAGGTGAGACAGCAGAATTCGGGCGAGCTGCAGGTACCGGGACTGCTGTCGCTGCTGGTGACGCACTCGCTGCGCGGTACGGTCCCGGCCATCGATGCGCTCGAGCAGCAGGCGCAGCGGAAGATCGAGAACGGCATCCCGGCGGTGCAGGCGCTGCAGGTGCTCTCGGGGGATCCGGCCAACGCGACCGCGCTGGCGCAATTCGCTGCACATCGGAGTGATCTCGGCTACGGGTTTCTGGTGCAGCGCTACGCGCCCGATCTGAGCAAGGTCACCCCGGCGCAGGTGCATCAGGCGGCGCTCGACTCCATTCCTCCGGTGGCGGCGGTGTTCTGGTCGTTCCGCGTCATGGTGGGCTGCGGCCTGCTGATGCTGGCGTTCTTCGTGCTTGCGGGGCTCTATACGCTGCGCAACAAGGTACAGGCGAAGCCCTGGTTCCTCAAGGCGGCGGTGTGCATGATTCCGGTGCCGTTTCTCGCCAACGAGGCCGGCTGGCTGGTAGCCGAGCTCGGCCGCCAGCCCTGGACGGTGGTCGGCATTCTGCCGACCTGGATGAGCGCCTCGACGCACTCCGTGACCTACATGGCCTTCTCCCTGATCGGCTTCGTGGCCCTCTATTCGATCTTCATCGTCATCGAGCTGTATCTGCTGGTGCGCGCCATCAGGCTCGGCCCGCCCGAGCCCGGCGGCTCGGTCGAGCCGCGCCCGACGCTCGCCGGGCACCCCGTTCCCGCTGCCGCCTACGGCACCAGACTGGAGGGCTGATTCATGGAGCTCTATGCAACCCTGCAGGTGATCTGGTGGCTGCTGCTCGGCGTGCTGCTGATGGGCCTTTCGGTGATGGTCGGCATGGATATGGGCGTCGGCACGATTCTGCGCTACGTCGGCCGAACCGATCTCGAGCGGCGCGTGGCGCTCAACATCATCGGGCCGCACTGGGACGGCAATCAGGTGTGGTTCATCCTGGGCGGCGGTGCCATCTTCGCGGCATTTCCCTTGATCTACGCCACGGCCTTCTCGGGCTTCTACGTGGTGATGCTGCTGCTCTTGTGGACCATGATCATGCGGCCGCTCGGCTTCGAGTATCGCAGCCAGATCGCCAGCCCCGCGTGGCGCGGCGCCTGGGACTGGGTGCTCTTCGTCAGCGGCGCAGTTCCGATGATCGTGTTCGGCGCGGCGTTCGGCAACCTGTTCCGCGGCGTGCCGTTTCACTTCGAGTGGAACATGACCTCGTTCTATACCGGCAGCTTTCTCGGACTGCTGAATCCCCTGGCCATCATGACCGGCGTCCTGTCACTGGCGCTCGCGGCGATGATGGGCGCGCTGACGGTCATGAACGGCGCCGAAGGCGCAATGTTCCAACGCGCCCGTGGGCTGGCGCAGGCGGCGGCGGCGGCGGCCGTGGTGCTGTTCGCGATCGGTGGCTTCTGGGTGCATGCGATTGCCGGTTACCAACTGGTGAGCGGCCCCGCCGCTGGCGTGCCGCAGACGCCGCTGCAGCAGAGCGTGACCACGCTCCCCGGAGCGTGGCTCGCGAATTTCGGCGCGCATCCGCTCCTGTGGCTCGTGGCGCTCGCCGGCTTCGCGGGGATGATCGGCGCGTGCCTCGCCGCGCGGGCCGGGCGCTCGCATCTCGGCTGGTGGCTGGGCGCCGTAGCCTGGATCGGCGTGATCGGCACCGCCGGAGCGGCGCTCTTCCCGTTCATGCTGCCCTCGAGCAGCGATCCGTCAATGAGCCTGACGGTGTGGAATTCCAGCTCTAGCAAAGCGACGCTACTGTGGATGACGGGGTTCACGGTGGTGTTCGTACCGCTGATCCTCTGGTACACGGGCTGGGCATTCTGGGTGATGCGCGGCAAGGTCAGTGCCGAGAAGATCGCCCGCGGCGACGAGCACGCATACTGAGGACACGCGCATGCGCACTTTTCTCTACTTTCTGCTCTTCCTGATCATCGCCGCCGCGGTGACGATCCTGGCCGCGATCCTCGGGGACGAAGGCGCATGGTACTTCGCCTGGCTGATCGGTACCGCGATGATCGTGCTCGTCTGCGCCGCGGGCGGCGCACTGCTGGATGCTCAGGAAGAGCACGCAGCCGCGGAGCGCATCGGCGCCGATGGGCGCGAGCGGCTCTGAGCGGGTAACGGCGGGTGTCAACCTCGGGGTCGGTCGCGGCCCCTTCTCGATCGCAGCCCGGCCTCCAGGCGGCCCAGTGGCTGCGCCGGGCGGCGCGTCAGATCCGCAGCCCCCTGCAACAGGCTGCGCTCTTGAGCGGGCTGCAGACGCTCGCGCTCGTGGCGCAGGCGTGGCTGCTTTCCGGGATACTCGCCGCGGCTCTGTTCGCGCACGCGCCGCTGGCAAGCCTGCAGCCGCTCTGGCTGGGTCTGCTGCTCCTTGCGCCGGTGCGCCTGATATTGAGCGTTGCCGCTCGAGGCACCGCGTTTCGCGCGGCGCAGGGACTCGCGGAAACCCTGCGCGCGCGTCTGTTGCGCCGCGCGCACGCGCTCGGCCCGTATCGACTGCGCACCGAGGCGAGCGGGGATCTGATCACGCGGCTGGTCGACGGTATCGAGGCGATACTGGCCTACTTCGCGCGCTATCTGCCGCAGGCGGCCAGCGCCATCCTGATTCCGCCGCTGTTGCTGCTGTTCGTGTTTCCGGCCGACTGGCTCTCGGGCCTGGTTCTGCTGTTGACGGCGCCGCTGATTCCACTGTTCATGACATTGGTGGGCAAGGCGGCCGCGCGCGCCAGCGAGCACCGCTATGCGCAGCTCACGCGGCTCGGATCGGCGTTCGTCGAGGCGCTCGGCGGGCTCGTGACGCTGCGTCTGTTGGGAGCCGCCGATCGCTTCGCGCAGCGCCTGGAAGGTGAGAGCGAGGAGTATCGCGCGCTCACCATGCAGGTGTTGCGCGTCGCTTTCCTCTCGGCGCTGGTGCTCGAGTTCTTCGCCATGCTCAGCATCGCCGTGGTCGCGGTGCTGATCGGATTCCGCCTGTCCTGGGGCGAGCTGCACCTGCGTGCCGGCCTGTTCGTGCTGCTCCTGGCGCCGGAGTTCTATCTGCCGCTACGCGCGCTCGGGGCGCTGCGCCACACGCGCATGGACGCACTGGCCGCGGCGCAGCATCTCTCGGCGCTCGATGACCTGCCGGGCGCCCCTGCCCGGGCGCGCTCGAATGCCGCGCGCGACCCACTCGATGCGGCGCCAGAGATCCGCATCGAGCGCCTCCACTACGCCCACGGCGGACGGAACGCGGCGCTGCGCGACTGCAGCCTGGTGCTGCGGGCACGACAGGTAACCGCGCTGGTGGGCACGACGGGCGCGGGTAAGACCACGCTCCTCAACCTGCTGCTGGGCTTTGCGGCGCCGGACAGTGGCCGCATTAGCGTCGATGGCGTCGACCTGGCGTCGCTCGATGTGGCGCAATGGCGCACGGGCGTGGCCTGGGTGCCGCAGCAGCCGCACGTGTTCGAGGGCAGCGTGCGCGACAACCTCCTCCTCGCGGCGGCGGGTGCCGACGACCGGTCGCTGCAGCGCGCCGCCGAAGGCAGCGGCCTTGCGACGATCATTGCACGGTTGCCGCAGGGATGGGATACGCCGCTCGGTGAGCGCGGATTGGGGCTCTCGGGCGGGGAGCTGCAGCGTTTGGCGCTGGCGCGCGCGCTGCTGCGGGAGCAAGCGCGGGTCTGGCTGTTGGACGAGCCGACCGCCCACCTCGATGCGCAAGGCGCCAGCCCGGTCGAGGCTCTCATCCGCAACGCCGCCACCACCCGCACCGTGTTGCTGGTGGCGCACCGGCTGAGCGCCGTGCGCGCGGCTGACTGGGTGGCCGTGCTGCGCGATGGCTGCGTCGTCGAGCAAGGTACGCCCCTCGAGCTTGCCCGGACGCACGGTGCATACGCCGCGCTGTTACAGGCCGAGAACTCATGAGGTCGTTACTATCGCCCGCGCTGCGGCGGCTGCTCGCCGTCTTGTACCCCCACCGCCTCTGGCTGACCGGCGGGGCGGCGCTCGCCTTCCTCGCCGCCTTCGCAGCCATCGGCCTGATGGCGGTTTCCGGCTGGTTCATCGCCGCCATGGCCCTCGCCGGGATCAGCGGCGCGGCGATCAACTACTACACGCCCGCCGCTGCCATTCGCGCATTTGCCATCCTGCGCAGCGGCGGTCGCTACGGCGAGCGGGTCGTCACGCACGATGGGACGCTGCGCGCGCTCGCTGGATTGCGCGCCTGGCTCTTTCGGCGATTGATACCGCTCGCGCCGGCCCGGCTATCGGCGCTGCGCAGCGGCGAGCTGTTTGCACGCCTGCGCGCCGACGTCGATGCACTGGAGCATCTCTATCTGGCCGTGCTCGTGCCCGCCATGGTGGCGGTGCTTGGCATCGCCGGTGCACTGGCACTGTGCGCGATCGTGCTGCCTGCTGCGGCGCCGGCGTTGCTGCTCGGCGCTGTGCTTGGCGGTGTGTTGCTGCCGGCCTGGGCACGCCGCCGTGCCGCACATGACGCGGCTGAGTCGGTGCGCGAGTCTGGAGCGCTGCGCGGTCTGCTGCTCGATGCCCTGCGGGGTCACGACGAGCTGCTCGCCTGGGGTGGGGTCGAGGCGCAGACCGCGCGTATCGATGCGCTCGCCGCGCGATTGGGCGCGCGCCGGAGCCGCATCGAACGGCTGCAGGCCCTCGGCGGCGGTTGGGCCGGGCTGCTCGCGCAACTGACGCTTCTGGCCGTGCTGGTCTTCGGATTGGCGGCGGTGCACGGCGGCTCGCTGGCGCCGGCCCAGTTGGTGATGCTCTCGTTGCTGACGCTCGCGTTGTTCGAGGTGATCGCACCGCTCCCCGAGGCGCTCGCGCAGTGGCACGCCACCCGCGTCGCGGCCGCGCGCGTATTCGACCTGGCCGACACGCCGCCGGCATTCGTCGAACCGCCGCAGTGCGCGCCGCTACCGGCGGCTGCGGCGATCGTGTTCGAGAATGTCCACCTGCGCTACGCCGAAAAGATGCCTTGGGCGCTCGATGGCATCGATCTGGTGCTCGCCGCCGGCGCGCGGGTTGCCGTGGTCGGCGCCTCCGGGGCGGGCAAGAGCTCGCTGCTCGCCGCGCTGCTGAAGCTCTACCCCATCCAGAAAGGACGCGTGTCGTTCGGCGGAGCGCCCCTCGAGGTGCTGCAAGGGGATGCGCTGCGTCGGCGGATCGCGGTCATCGCACAGCAGACGACGCTCTTCAACCTGTCACTGCTCGATAATCTGCGGCTGGCTGCGCCGGATGCCGACGCCGCAGCGATCGCGCGCGCCGTCAGTCTGGCGCAGTTGGATGAGTTCGTGGCATCTCTACCGCAGGGTTACGATACAGTGTTGGGTGAAACGGGCGCGCTGGTCTCGGGCGGTGAGGCGCGTCGGATCGGCATTGCACGCGCACTGCTACAGGATGCGCCGGTGCTGGTGCTCGATGAGCCCACCGAGGGGTTGGACACGCGCACCGCGCGCGATCTCTACGCCGCGCTGGCCGCGGTCGCGAGCGGTCGCACGCTGCTGCTCATTACGCATCGATTGAGCGGCTTGGCGCAACTGGTGGACGAGGTGGTCGTGATGGACGCTGGGCGTGTCGTCGAGCGCGCACCGGTGGGTAGGTACGTCGCCCGCGAACGCGGCGACTAGCGCGGCGAGCGGACTCCTCGATCAGCCGCGCGGCTCAAACGCGAGGTTGGGTGCATCGAGCCCAGCATCGCACAGGGTTTTGGAGACCTTTGCGCCGAGCAGGTTGCCCCACACCGGGTGGGCCAGCTTGGCGCAAGTCGCGGCGGGATCCAGGTAATCGGGCGCACTGCCGCTCGCCCGGACGCGCAGCTCCGCTTCGATGGCGCGGGCCGGGGCCGGCCGGGCGAAGAGGAATCCCTGACATTGATCGCAGCCGAGCGCCCGCAGCTGCTCGAGCTGGGCGAGGGTCTCGACGCCCTCGGCGATGACTTTCATCTTCAGGCTGTGCGTCAGGCCGATGATGGCCTTGACGATGAGCATGCTGTGCCGGTCCTCGGTCATGCCGCGCACGAAGCTCGCGTCGATCTTCAGTCGATCGATGGGAAAGCGCAGCAGGTAGCTCATGTTCGAGTAACCGGTGCCGAAGTCATCGACTGCCACGACCACTCCCATCTGGCTCAACTGCTCGAGGGTGCCGACGGAGCCTTCCGCGTTGTTCATCACCGCGCTCTCGGTCAGCTCGATCTCCAGCATGCTCGCCGGCAGCTGTTCGGCGGCGAGAGCTTCGCGTATCACTCTCGTCAGGTCGGCCTGACGGAACTGTACGGCCGATACGTTCACCGCCACGCGCATCTGCAAACCCGACTGCTGCCACAGGCGCGCCTGCCGGCAAGCCTCGCGCACGACCCACGCCCCGATCGGAAGCATGAGCCCGGTCTCCTCGGCAATCGGGATGAAGGTCTGTGGCGGCACGTACCCCCTGCGCGGATGACGCCAGCGGAGGAGCGCCTCGACGCTGCTGATACGGCCGCTCACGACATCCACCCGCGGCTGGTAATGCAGCTCGAACTGTCGCAGCCGCAGCGCCTGTTGCAGCTCGCTCTCGAGCTCCAGCCGGTCCCGCGCGAAGGTGCTCATTTCGCCGGCGAAGCATTGGAACGTATTGCCTCCGCGCCGCTTGGCGCAGTACATCGCCTCGTCTGCCCGTGCAACCAGGCTGTTTGCGTCCCCGCCGTCGCGCGGATGGAGGCTGATGCCGATGCTCGGGGAGATGGGGACATCGAGATTGCGCAGGCGTAACGGAGGGCGCAGCGCCTCTACGATCTTCGCGACGACGCACGCGGCTTGCTCGGCGTCGCCCACGTCGCTCGCCAGCACCAGGAATTCATCACCGCCCATGCGCGCGAGGATGTCGACTTTGCGCAGGGCAGCGGCCAGGCGACGCGCGACTTCCTGCAGCAGCTCATCTCCCGCGCCATGGCCCAGGGAATCGTTGACCAGCTTGAACCGATCGAGGTCGATCACCATGACCGCGAAGCGACAGCCGCCCGTATCGCCGAGCAGCGAGGTCAGCCGCTCGAAGAACAGCCGCCGGTTCGCCAGTCCCGTCAGTGGATCGTGACTCGCCTGGTGATGCAATTGCGCGTTCATCTGCTGCAGGCGATCGGCATGCCTGCGGGCCCGCAATGTCAGCTCGGCGCTGTAGATATCCGTCACGGAAGTGAGAGCGAGAACGCTGGCGGCAATGAGTGCGGTAGTGACCGCGAGCCAGTCGCTGTCGAGCGATATCCCGCCATGACAATAAGCGCCCGCTCCAAAGATCGAAGCAGCCATGCCGATGTAATGCATGCCACCGATTGCAAGGCCCATCAGGACCGCCCCGCCGACGCGGCCCAGCACGGCCGCGATGCGTCCGTGACGCAGGCGGAACAGCAGCCAGAGCGCCCCGCAGGAGCCCGCCACGGCGACCGCGATCGAGACGGCGACGAGCGGTATGCTGTAGCGGATCACCGGCACGACATCGATCGCCGCCATGCCGAGATAGTGCATGCCGGCGACGCCGCTGCCCAACACCAGGCCGCCGAGAAGCAGCCGGCCAGCGCTCGGGCGCGGCCGGCTCGCCACATCGATCGCCACGCCCGAAGTGGCGATCGCGACGGCGAGTGAGGCCAGAGTCTTCGGCAGGTCGTACCGCAGTTCGATCGGCAATGAGAAGGCGAGCATGCCGATGAAGTGCATCGACCAGATGCCGATGCCCATTGCGATCGCCCCGGCAATGACCCAGTAACGGCGCGTCGTCCCGTCTGAATCCGACACGCGGGCCGCGAGCCTGAAGGCGATGGAGCACACGAGCACGGCGATCGCGATCGAGAGTGCGACTAACCAGCTGTTATAGGTTGCATGCATGGATGGATTTCCTTCGCGCCATGCTACCGAGCGAGGCGGCTGCCGTCGTGAACGGAGTCGCAGCCACCGGCGAGCAGCGTCGGCCGCGGCTTCCGAGCCCCTCTCTTGCACAAGTCTTTGTTTTTACAGTGATTTACCATCGCGTGAGGCTCGCCCCTGGCGCCGCATACGTACAAGTCCGGACACGAGATCCGGCGCTGCCTCACCGACCGCGGCCGGCGAGACGATTCACCGCTTCGGCTGTCTCATGCCTTCCGGTACGGCATCCACCTCGTGAGTCATCACGATGATGCTGATCCGGCGATTGACGGGACTTACGGGATTGGTGCGATCGAAGGGCGCTGAATCGGCAAGGCCGACGACGCGGCCGATCTTGGTTTCGGGGAGACCCGATGAGACGAGGGCGCGCCGCGCGGCGTTTGCCCGGTCGGCCGACAGCTCCCAGTTGGTGTAGTCGCGTGATCCGGCATAGGGAGTCGCATCGGTGTGCCCCGTGATGCTGATGCGGTTGGGGACGGATGCCAGGTACGGAGCCAGCTCGCGCAGGATGGCGACCGTGTAATCCTTGAGCTTCGCGCGGCCGACATCGAACATCGGCCGGTTCTGCGCATCGACTATCTGGATGCGCAGGCCTTCCGGCATGATGTCGATCAGGAGCTGATCCTTGAATGGCTTGAGCGCCTGGCTCTTCGAGACGGCTGCACGCAATTGCTGCAGAAGCGCCTCGAGGCGTTTGTGCTCCATGGCCTGCGGTGACTGCGGCTGTCCCGCGTGCTCGCGGGACACCTCCCCGCTTGCGTCCTTCGGACCCGCCCCGAGCTGCGTAGCGAGGCCCGTCACGCTGGTCCGCGGGGCATCCAGGCCACCGCCCAGGCTGATCGGACTGGTGCTCGCGCCACCTGGCCCCATCTGCCCCGGCGCCGGGCGAACGCTCTTGCCCGGCTCCATGCTGGGATTCTTGAAGTACTCGTAGATCGCAGCCCGCTGCTGCTTCGACACGGCGGTCACGAGCCACATCACCAGAAAGAACGCCATCATGGCGGTGACGAAGTCCGCATACGCGATCTTCCACGCGCCGCCGTGGTGGCCCCCCTCGACGCGCTTATATCGCTTGACGATGATCAGCGGGCGCTTGTCTGGATCTGATTGACTGTCAACCGCCATGACAGGCCCTCAGGCCGCGGTCTTCGCCTTCAGATGCGACTCCAGATCGACGAACGATGGACGCACGTCGGCGGAGAGGAGCTTGCGTGCAAACTCGATCGCCACGGCCGGCGGGTAGCCTCGGACGTTGGCGACCAGCGCCATCTTCACCAGCTCGAACGCCTTGCCCTCCTCGGTCGCACGGTTCTCCATGGCCGATGAGATCGGGCCGACGATGCCGTACGCAATCAGGATACCGAGAAATGTACCGACGAGCGCCGCGGCCACTTTGTGCCCAATGGACGCAGTGTCGGCGCCATCGAGCGTCGCCATGGTGTCGACGATCCCGAGCACCGCGGCGACGATGCCGAAGCCCGGCAGCGCATCCGCAACCTTCTGCACCGCATGAGCAGGCTCGTGCGCGTCCCGATGGTGTGTCTCGAGCTCGTACTCGAGCAGGCTCTCGAGCTCGTGCGGGTTCATGTTGCCGCCTGCGATCAGGCGCAGGCAGTCAGTGATGAACTCCATCAGATGATGATCGGCGAGGATGCTCGGATATCTCTTGAACAACGCGCTCTCGAGCGGCCGCTCGACATCATTTTCGATTCCGAGCAACCCCTCCTTGCGAATCTTCTGCAGCACGTCGTGCAGCAGCTTGAGGAGTGTCTGGTATTCCTCGCGCTGGTAGCGCGGGCCCCTGGGGAGCGAAATCGCACCCGCGAAGGCCCCCTTGACCACCTTGAGCGGATTGCTGATCAGAAATGCGCCGAAGGCGGAGCCGCAGATGATGAGCACTTCCGTCGGGTGCCACAAGAGCAGCAGGTTCCCGCCACCGAGCAGGAACCCGACCACGACGCATCCCAAGACAACGATCGAGCCGACGATCTGAAGCATGCCAATAGGATAGAGTGTCCGAATCGAGGGCCGTTTGATCCGCTTCGCGCTTTTGGCTGCTTCTCGTGAGCCCGGCACTACGTATCTATACCTACGTGCGCATGCGGTAATTTCGGGTGGCGCGAGTGGGCGAAAGCCGGCGAGCCTTCGGCAGGCTCGGCCGCAAGCCGCTTCTTGAGGAGCTCGAGAGCCGCCGTCGGCTCATCCGCAAACTGGAACAGCTCGAGATCCGCGGCATCGATCATGCCGTGACGGTGCAGCGCCTCGAAGTTCAGGATCTCCCTCCAATAGCCCGTGCCGTACAGGATGACCGGGATGTTGCGCGAGAGCTTGCGCGTCTGCGCCAGGGTCAGGATCTCCGTCAGCTCATCCAAGGTGCCCAATCCGCCCGGAAAGGCTATCAACGCCCTGGCCAAGTGCGCGAACCAGAGCTTGCGCATGAAGAAATAATGAAATTCGAAGAGGAGCTCACGCGTGATGTAAGGGTTGGGAACCTGCTCGCGCGGCAGGCTGATGTTGAGACCGATGGTCTGGCCGGCCGCCTCCGAGGCGCCGCGGTTCGCGGCCTCCATGATCCCGCCTCCCCCGCCCGAGCAGATGACGTAGCGATGCGCGTGGGAGGGCAGCGACTTCGACCATTGGGTGACGAGCCGCGCAAGCTCGCGCGCCTCCTCGTAGTAGCGTCCCAGCGGATCGCCGGGTTTCAGCCGGGCCGAGCCGAAGAAGACGATCGTGTCGCGAACCCCGGCTCGCTGGAAGCGATCGAGCGGCTCGAGATACTCTGCGAGGATACGCAGCGGTCGCGCCTCCTCGCTCTCGAGAAATGACGGACGCTCGTAGGCAGGCCGGGAGCCTGCAGGGTCATCAGACATACGCTACCTCTCACGGGCAAAATCGATGAAACCACGCTCCACGTCCGTGCGGATCAGTCGTACCCGCAGGCGCTCCCCTATATCCACCCCCTCGAATCCCCTCGTCAGTTTGCCCTCGACCGCCGGATGGAAGATCCGAACCCAGGTTCCCTTGGGCGCCGCGCCCGTGACGAGACCATCGAACACCTCGCCGATGCGTCCGGCAAGCAGCAGCGCAGCGGCGGACTTGGCCACCCGCCGCTCGACCTTGGCGACGTTGTTCTCCTGAGCCGTGCAGTGAGCCGCGAGAGCATCGAGCTCCAAATCCGCGTAGGGGGAGGCCCGGCCGGCCAGGGCAGCCTTGACGAGGCGCTGGCTGATGAGGTCGGGAAAGCGACGGTTGGGTGCGGTGGAGTGTGTGTAGTCACTCACCGCGAGGCCAAAGTGCCCGGGCACCGTCTGCCTTGGTCGATCGGCGATGTACTCTCCCGAGCCGAGCGACTTGATCACCGCGAGCGACAGGTCCGCAAACCGCTCCGGATCGACTCGCCGCCGGCGCGCCAGAAACGTATTGAGCGCGAGCGCATCCGGGGCAAGCGGCAATTGCTCGCCCACCTCGGCGGCCAGTGCGACGATTCGGTCCCAACGCTTCGGCGCGCGCAACACGCGGCGGATCGACGGCAAGCCCCGGCCCTCGAGATAGCGCGCAGTGACGCCATTCGCTGCGATCATCAGGTCCTCGATCAGCTCGTGAGCGCGGCTCTTTTGGTCCGGGAGCAGGTCGCGCAAGGATTCCGCCTCGAAGACCGGATGGGTTTGGATGGTCTCGAGCGTGAGCGCTCCGTGGGCATGACGCTGGGATCGCATGGCGGTTGCCACCTGATCCTGCAATCGAAGCTGTGCGTCCATGCCCGCTACAGCGCTGACCGCGGGCGGAGGTGCCGCCAAGCCCTCCAGCCAGGCGGCGACGGAGCGGTACGCGAGCTTGGCCCGGTTGAGCACCATGGCAAGATAGAGCTCGGATCGCCCCACGCAGCCCTCGGCGTCGACCAGCATCTCGACGACGACGGCCAACCGCTCCTCGCCCTGCCCCAACGAGGTCAGATCCGTCGATAGCCGCTCCGGGAGCATGGTAAAAGTGTGTCCAGCCGTGTAAACCGAAGCCGTGTTGTGCCGCGCGTGATCGTCGATCGCCGAGCCGCGCTGCACGAGCGCATCGACGTCCGCGATCGCGACGCGCATGCAGCACCCGCCCGCCTCGCGCCGTTCGGCCACCGACAGTTGATCGAGATCGCGCGAGTCGTCGTTGTCGATGGAGGCCCAGAGCAGGTGCCGCAGATCGCGGACGTCGCCTGCCGCAGGGCCCTCGGCTGCGCCTCTGAGAGCGCTCGCCTCGCGCAGGGCGGCCGCGGAAAATTCCGGTAGCAGCCCGCGCTCGCGCATTGCGGCCTGCGCGAGGCGCCAAAGAATCTGCCGCCCACTCGGTGAATGTGCACTCATCTTTCCAAGCCAGCAGATTCGCGAGGCTCGCCTCGCGACTGCCGACCGAGGATCCCCACGACATCGATCAGGGTGGTGGTGAGTTGCGATAGCAGGTCATCGACAGAGACGAGGCCCAGGGGCCTCTCGTCCGCCGTGACGACGGGCGCGCGACGCACTCCCCGCGCCTGCAGATGCGCGATGGCGCCATCGATCGACTCATGCTCATCGAGCATGAGGGGCCGGGATGTCATGGTGTCTCCGGCGCTCAAGCGCGACAGATCGGCGGCGTGCTCAAGCTGCGCACGGACGATGTCCCGATCAGTAATGATTCCCACGACACGCAGGTCTCGCTCGGGCCCGGAGGTGACGATCACCGCGCCGACGTGCTCATCCCGCATGCGGGTGGCCACGTCCACGAGTGTCGCGCTCGTTGGGACAGCGACCATACCGTGTCTACAGAGAGCCCTGATGCTCATCCCCAATCCCCCGACAGCCCCGAGTATCTGCCCGAATTGGATACCCGCGGGCCCGAGCCGCCAATCAGTATGAATGCGGATGCGAAGCCGGCACGGAATCGGCTATCTAGTCCATCGGTCAGGCATTGCGGTTTTCGCAATCCCGCCCCAAGGAGCTTTGTAGTATGAAAGTCGGAGACATCTGCACTCGAGAGGTCCACCTCGCCAACGCGCGCCAGCCCCTCGCCGAGGCAGCCCGCCAAATGCGGGATCACCACATCGGCGCGCTCGTCGTCGTCGAGCCGGGCGACGACAAGCGCCGGCCCATCGGAATCCTCACCGATCGGGACATCGTCCTCGGGCAGCTGGCGCGCTCTGCCGACCTCTTTTGTCTCACGGTAGGTGAGGTGATGACCCGCAATCCGCTCTGGGTCACCGCCGACATGAGCGTGTTCGGAGCGATCGCGGCACTCAACGGCAGGAGCGTCCGGCGGGCGCCGGTGCTCGACCGGGCGGGTGCGCTCATCGGCTTCGTCACCCTCGATGACCTCTTGCCCGTGATTGGCGCCGAAGTGGCGGCCATCGGCAGGTTGATGGGTTCCCAGGCGCGGCGCGAAAAGAGCGATCTCAGGCATCCGTCGGCGGCGGCATAACCCGTCCCAAGTCTCGTAAGAGATTATACGTCGGGGGTTCGGTTCAGCAACCTGATTCGTACGAAAAAACGCCCCTCCACCCCCCCCTCCCCAACGGGCACCGGGGGCTGTTGTGAAGGCACGATCGAGTTGTCTCGCGTCTATGCAGCGACACCCTGCGGTGGTAACATCCCCGCTGGCCGTAGCGGTTCTCAGGTATGTGGATCAGCCGGCAACGCCCAGCAGGCGCCGGCGCCAGGCGATAAGCACAACGGATCGCATTGGGGGAACAATGATCACCGACACAGTGCTCGCGAGCATTGTGAGTTCAGCCATGGACGGCATCGTTGCAATTGACGAGCAACAGCGCATTCTCCTGTTCAATGCCTCCGCCGAGAAGATGTTCGGCCGCCCAGCCGAGGAGATGCTCGGTCAACCAATCGACGTGCTGATGCCCGAGCGATTCCGTTCGACTCATGCGCATCACATCGAGGTCTTCGGTCACACGCGGGTTACTCGCCGCGCCATGGGGGACCTCGGCGCCATTTACGGACTGCGCGCGAGCGGTGAGGAGTTTCCAATCGAGGCGGCGATCTCGCAGGCAACGGTCGACGGACACAGAATATTCACTGTAATCCTGCGCGACATCACCGAGCGGCATCGTGTCGAGGAAGCCCTGCACGCCAGCACGACGCTCGTGAGCTCGATCGTCGAGTCGTCCTACGACGCGATCATCGGCAAGACGCTCGACGGGACCATCATCAGCTGGAATGCCGGCGCGCAGGCGCTGTTCGGCTATTCCGCCGAGGAGGCGCTCGGAAGATCCCTGTTGATGCTCTTCCCCCCGGAGCGCATCGCCGAAGAGCGGGAGATTCTGGCACGCATTGCGCGCGGCGAGCGAGTCGAGCACCTGGAGACCGAGCGCATTCGCAAGGACGGCCGTCGCATCACCGTGTCGATTACGACCTCACCGCTGCGCGACTCCTCCGGCAGGATCGTGGGTGCCTCCAAGATCGCCCGCGACATCACCGAGCAAAAGCGCGAGCAGGAAAAGGTGGTGCGTTTGAGTCGCATACATTCCGTGCTCAGCAGCATCAACGCTCTCATCGTGCGCACGCACGACCGCGGGCATCTGCTCACATCGGCCTGTCGGATTGCCGTCGAGCAGGGCAACTTCGGCGCCGCCTGGATCGGACTGATCGATGAGGGTTCCGGCGGCGTGCGCACCGTTGCCTGGGCCGGTGTCGACATCGCACGTCTGGCAAACGACGAGGAGGTCCTGGGGGATTACGTGCGCCGGGGTGTCGGACTTGTTGGGCTCGCCATCGCCCACAAGCGCGCCGCCTTCAGCAACGACCTTGCCGCCGAGCCACCGGTGTCGATGACCGTGCGCATGCGCGCCGCGCTCGATCAGGGTTTCCGCTCGCTCGTCGCCCTCCCGCTCCTGGTCCGGCAGAAGGCCATGGGAGCAATGCAGCTGTTCGCCCGGGATTGCGACGTCATCGACGAGAGCGAGCTGCGGCTGTTGAACGAGATTGCCGGCGACATCTCCTTCGCTCTGGAGCACATCGATCAGGAAGAGAAGCTGCATCACCTGGCGTATCACGATCCCCTCACCGGACTGGTCAATCGCCCATACCTCTTCGATCGCCTCGAGCAAGCGATCCGTAGCGCGCGCCACAACGCTCAGAAGCTGGCGCTGCTATTCGGTGATATCAAGGATTTCCGGCAGATCAATGCGACCTGGGGTCGCCAGGCAGGCGACCACGTACTGCGGGAGCTGGGCAAGCGACTGAAGAAGCTTTCGCCGGAGCCCGAGAACGTGGCGCGGATCAGTGCCGACTACTATGCCGGCATCATTTGCAATTTCAGGTCGGCCACCGATCTGGCCTCGCTCATCGAGCGCTCCCTGTCGGGACTGTTGAGCGAGCCCTACCACGTCAGCGACGCGGAGATTCGCGTCTTCAGCCGCGTCGGCATCGCGGTCTTTCCGGACGACGGCGCGGACGCGGAAACCCTGTTCCGCAACGCGGAGGCTGCGCACCGCAGGGTCAAGAAGATCGGACGGCACTACCTCTTTTACGAGCCGCAGATGAACGCCCGGGTGGCTCAGACTCTCCTGCTCGAGAGCAAGCTGAGAGCGGCCGAGGAGCGGCAACAGTTTCTCCTGCACTACCAGCCGATCGTCAGCGCCGAACGCGGCAGCGAAATCGTCGCGCTGGAAGCCTTGCTGCGTTGGCAGGACCCGGACGAGGGACTCATCTATCCCGACACTTTCGTGCCCATGCTCGAGGACACCGGACTGATCGTCAGCGTTGGACGTTGGGTCATCAGCCAGGCACTGGCTCAGCAGAAAGCCTGGGCAGAGAGCGGCGTTCGCGCGCCGCGGGTCGCCGTGAACATCTCGGCCGTGCAGCTGCAGCAGCCTGACTTCGTCGAGCGAGTGTTCGATATCCTGCCGATGCAGTCCGGAATGATCGATTTCGAGATCACCGAGAGCGTGCTGATACACAATGTAGTAGACAACATTCAGAAGCTCCAGCGGCTGCGCGCCAGCGGTATCAGCATCGCCATCGACGACTTCGGCATCGGCTACTCCTCCCTCAGCTACCTGGCGCGCCTGCCGATCAACACACTCAAGGTCGATCGCGCCTTCGTCAGCAAGATGAGCACCGATGCGCAGAGCATGGCGGTCGTCTCCGCAATCATTTCTCTCGCACGCACGCTTCGCCTCAAGGTGGTAGCGGAGGGCGTCGAGACCGAAGAGGAGGCACGGTTCCTCCGCTTGCTGGGCTGTGATGAGCTACAGGGCTACCTTTTCGGCAAGCCCGTCGGGCCCGAGGAGACCGGGCGATTGCTCGCCAGCGGAGCCCCTCTCGCGAGCGCCTAAGGTCATCGGCACACGCGCTTAGGCCCGCAATAATTGCTCACCGCCCGGGTAATATCGTAGGCGTATCATGGAGTGCTTTTAGAAGTGAAGGCATATGGCACCCGAGTATCGGGATGCCGCGGGACCGCCGGCGTCGGCCTCAGTCGCATCACGTGCACATCCCCTCATGAAATCAGTACCCCCCGAGCTTGCCAGAAGCGCTCTGGATGCCGCCCCCGATGCGATGATCATCATCGATGGCGCGGGCGTCATCCGGTTCGCAAACCGTCAGCTCTCCTCGATCTTCGGGTACGATCACGATGAGATCATTGGCCAGCCCGTTGAGCAGCTCATTCCGGAGCGCTATTGCGCTCGTCATATTGCGCATCGGCAACGATATACTGAAAGTGTGCGCATACGGCCCATGGGCGTCGGGCTGGAGCTCTTTGGACGACGCAAGGACGGCACCGAATTCCCCGTCGAGATCAGCCTGAGCCCGGTCGAGCGCGACGAGGGGACGCTGGTCGCCGCGGCGATCCGCGACGTGAGCGAGCGCAAACGGGCCGAGGTCGAGCTCATCCAGGCCCGTGAGGCGGCCGATCGGGCACGGGAGCTCGCCGTGCAGGCGCGCGAGGCCGCCGACCGCGCCAACCAGGGGAAAAGCCGGTTTCTTGCGACGGCCAGTCACGACCTTCGCCAACCGCTGCAAACGCTCGAGCTACTCAACGGCTCACTGCAGCGCCTGCGGATCAGTCCCGCTGCCGCGGAAGCCGTCGCACAACAGGGTGTGGCCATCGGCGCGATGTCCCGTCTCCTCAACGCGTTGCTCGACATCAGCAAGCTCGAATCCGGCGCCATCAAGCCCGAGCCAACGGACTTCACCGTAGCAGCCATCTTCGAGGAGCTGCGCCGCGCCTTCGCTGCCAGCGCCGCGCAGAAGGGGCTGGGCTTCGAGGTCAGCGCCGCAGGGGAATGCGCTCACAGCGATCCGTCGCTGATCGAGCAAATCTTGAGGAACCTCGTCACCAATGCGATCAAGTACACGCACCAGGGAATCGTGTCGCTGCGCTGCGTGACCTCCGCCGGGCAGATGCTGCATCTCGAGGTCATCGACACCGGCGTCGGCATTCCGGCCGCACAGATGCCGTACATTTACGATGAGTTCTACCAGGTTGGCGTCGCAACCAACAGCTCGCGCGACGGCTATGGGCTCGGATTGAGTATCGTCCAGAGGCTCGTGAGGCTTCTCAATCTCAAGCTCGACGTGCAATCGGAGCCGGGGAAGGGGTCCATCTTCTCACTCGCCGTACCGATGAGCCGGGCGCGCGTCGAGCGCTCGAGCGCGGCGGTGCCCGCTTCCGCCGCTGCCGAGCATCCGCCCGGGGCGCCTCACGTACTCCTCGTCGAGGATGACAAGAGCGTCCGCGACGCAACGAGACTGCTGCTCAGCGTTGAAGGTTACCGAGTGACGGCGGTAGGCACTCTTGCCGAGGCTCTCGATGAGGCGACGCGCGGCGTGATCGACCTGTTGCTGACGGACTTCCACCTGGCGAACGGCGAAACCGGTACGGCGGTCATATCGGCACTGCGCGAATCCCTGGGCACTCACCTGAAGGCCGTGCTCATCACCGGGGATACCTCCACGGCCATGAGGGAGTTGCCCCGCGATCCGCTCATGCGCATAACGAGCAAGCCGGTCAAGGCCGACGAGCTGCTGACCCTGATGCGGGCGTTGCTGGCGGCCTGACAACATTCGGTGACACCGCCGACCGGCCGTGTTCGCCGGCC
>Ga0335073_10001407_pt1 | contig 32125 bp, 24 predicted proteins | sample Lox_Sample_22_FD_207093 | JGI IMG/M metagenome (GOLD analysis project Ga0335073, IMG submission 207093) | Soil microbial communities from Loxahatchee National Wildlife Refuge, Florida, United States - Lox_Sample_2.2 | ecosystem: Environmental > Terrestrial > Soil > Wetlands | place: USA... | reverse complement strand
GGAACCGGCGGCTCACTATGGGGAGATTGTTAGATTAAATCCTCCCGACTTCCACCCGGGTCTGGAGAGCTTTGATTTAGCGGCGGCTTTGGCGAATCCGGCCGCAGCGCCCACGCTAGAACCGCTGGACACCATCCGAATCTTCAGCCGTTTTGACTTTGAACCTGCGCCGACAGTTTGGGTTGGAGGCGAAGTGCGTGCTCCAGGTAGATACAACACCTCCGGTCAGGCGCATTTGCGTGATGCAGTTTATCTGGCGGGGGGGTTGACACAGAATGCAGATTTGACGGGGGCACAACTATTCCGCGTCGACGCGGACGGCACGTCTAAGATTTTGAGTGTCAATCTAAAAAACGCGCTGGCCGGTAATCCGCTCGACGACATAATTCTGCAACCGCGAGATCGTTTGTTGATTCAGCGGAATGCTGCTCTGGTGGAACCTGCCAGCGTCGACGTGACCGGCGAGGTCGTGAAGCCCGGCAGGTACCCGTGGACAGGCAACATGCGTGTTGAAGACCTTATACAAGCCGCGGGTGGATTTAAACGCAGTGCTGACACCACGCATGCGGACCTTACTCGTTACGCGATGAACGGTAAGCCAGGCGAAACGACGGAGATTTCTCTATTGTCGGTTGTTAATGGAAATGCCAGCGAAGACGTCTTACTTAATAAAGGAGATGTGCTGAGCATACGACAGGTACCGGGATGGAGAGATATTGGAGCGGTGGTAAGCGTCAAAGGAGAAGTGGAGCACCCAGGCACGTTTGGAATACAGCCAGGCGAGAGGCTCAGTTCCCTACTGGCGCGTGCCGGAGGGTATACGCCCCAAGCCTTCCCTTATGGAGCCCTGTTGACCCGGCGTGTGGTGCGGCAGGAACAAGAAGTAGCCTATGCGGAACTCGTGCGTCGCATGCAGGCGATGCAAGCAAATTTGCGGCAAATGCCGGACGGGGATGAAAATCAAAGGAATGCCAAGGCGACCGCGTTGTCGCAAATTGATTCAACCCTTGCGCAACTACGTTTAACTCCACCGGTCGGGCGAGTTGTCATTAACATTGCGGGGCCCATAGACAAGTGGAAGAACACCGGTGCAGACATAGTGATGCGTGACGGCGATGCGCTCTTGATTCCGAAGAAAGCCGGATACGTAATGGTAAATGGTCAAGTATATAATCCGACGGCGGTCAGCTTCCGGTCGGGGCAAAGTGCGAAGTGGTATTTGAGTCAAGCTGGGGGATTGACGCCCCTCGCCGATAACAAGGCGGTCTTCGTAGTGCGAGCGGATGGCTCGGTTTTTGGCGGGCAGCCCGGCAAACAGGGATGGTTTTCGGGTAATCCACTCGATGCTGCTTTGCGACCGGGAGATACGGTCGTAGTGCCCGAAAAAGCGCCGAACCTGGTCAGGAAGGACTACACTCAGTTACTGCAAATCGCAAGCGTTGCATCGAGCGTAGCGATTGCCATTGCATACATACACCCGTAATCATGAGTCGTATAAAGAGTTGGATGGGCATCGGGATTGTCGCAGCGGCGCTGGCGCTAAGTGCAAGTGCGGGTGCCCAAACCCAGCAAAGCGGAGAGAAGAACCCATTAACACAAGACCCGAATCAAGGGTCGACCGAGGCGACAACGTGGGCTGGGACTAATGTCGGCACCGCTCCGGCGGCCAAGAGCAATGCAGTCGGTCAACTCGTCAAAGATTTCGCGGGTGACCAGGTTGCCTTATGGACCAGTCCCAAGAACCTTCGCTCCTCGGATCTGCCGTGGATTCTGCCGGTGACCGGCTTGATGACTGGCTTGTTCGCGACCGATGTAGCTTACAGCCAGCACGAGGTGAGCAAGAACCCGACGACGCGAGCAAACTACAACAGTCTTTCGAATTATCTGGTGTTCGGGATGGCCGGGGGAGCGGGCGCGATGTGGTTGTTGAGCTATCGCAACCACAATTCTCACTGGCGGGAAACAGGATTTCTGGCTGGTGAAGCTGCGATCAATAGCCTGGTGATGACGGAAGCATTTAAATATGCCTTTCGGCGGGATCGACCTTATCAAGGAAATGGCAACGGACAGTTTTTTCAACCTGGCGGGACTTCCTTTCCTTCGGAGCATTCGGCGCTGGCATGGTCGATCGCCTCGGTAGTTGTCCATGAGTATCCGGGGCCGCTGAGCAAACTCCTTGCATACGGTGCAGCGGGTCTAGTTAGCTATGCCCGCGTCGCTGCCTACAAGCATTTCCCTTCCGATGTGGTGGCCGGAGCGCTCGTCGGCGAATTGTCTGCTTATACGGTATATAACCGCCACCACGACCCTGAATTGCCTGGAGATCCCTGGCCGAGTTGGGGCGACGCGATGAAGGAATCCACGGAAAAATCGAATGGAATAGGAAATTACGGTTCTCCGTATGTTCCGCTGGATAGCTGGGTCTACCCTGTGTTCGATCGTCTGGCCGCGTTGGGTTACGTGCGAACGGGAATTTACGGGATGCGCCCATGGACGCGTATGGAATGCAAGCGTGTTGCGGATGAAGCCAGCGAATTGCTTGAGGGAGATTCTCATGCGCGGCCGGATGTTGAGGGGATGGTTGAGAGCCTGGAGAAAGAATTCAGGGTTGAAGCGGAGTCTCTCGAGAAAGGGCTGAACGAGAATGCCGTGTTGGAGTCAGCGTATGAACGAACAACAGGGGTCGCAGGTAAGCCCCTGACGAATGGGGATTATTTCGGCGGATATTATTTCGGTCAAACTGTTTTGGAGGACTACGGCCGACCGTACTCGGAAGGGGGGAATCAAATCGCTGGAGCATCGGGCTGGATGACGGAAGGTCCGCTAGCTATATACGTGAGGGGAGAATATCAGTACGCACCCTCAGTTCCAGCGCTTCCCTTGGCGGCCCGCGAGTTCATGACCTCACGGTTCAATGGCAGTCTGCCACTGCCACCGGCAACCGTGACACCCACAACCAGTCAGTTCCAATTGTTAGATGCCTATGCTTCTTTCACCGTGAAAAATTGGCAATTTTCATTCGGACAACAAAGCATATGGTGGGGCCCAGGAGTGGGCGGGTCAATAATGCTGAATGATAACGGGACACCGATGCCAATGTTTCGAATCAATCGGGCGTCGCCGATCTATTTGCCTTGGATTTTTAGTCTGTTTGGACCTTTACGACTGGAGATGTTTCTGGCTCGAATGACCGGTCAACAGTTCATCTTTGGAGAGTATACCGGGCTCTTGGGACAATGGGGTAGGAGTCTAAGCGATCAGCCGTTTCTTGTGGCAGACAAAATGGAGTTCAAGCCAACGCGGAATTTTGAGTTCGGAGTCAGTTTCACGCAGGTCACGGCTGGCGAGGGGCAAGCCTTCACATTCCATCAGTGGATGTTAGCCAGCGTGTGGGGACCTTTAATTTACACTCGAGGGGGACTTCCGGGAACTCCCACGGATGCCGGGTCCGGGCACTCCGGTGTTGACTTTACTTACGCACTGCCGGGATTGCGAAAGTGGGCAACCATCTACGGGGACGCGATGACGACGGATGAGTACTCACCGCTGGGCTATCCGCGAAAATCCATATACCAAGGTGGCATTTACCTTCCTCAGATACCAGGGGTTCGGAAACTCGATCTTCGAGTGGAAGGTGGCTCCACTGAGCCCTCGGATTATGGCACGTGTGTCGGCTGCTTCTACTACAACGACCGCTTTAAGCAAGCATACACGAACAATGGCAATCTGATGGGAAGCTGGCTCGGTCGTGCGGGGCAGGGCGAGCAGGCTTGGAGCACCTATTGGCTGAATTCGAAGGACACGATTCAGGTGCACTACCGACATCAAAAGGCTGTCGCCAACTTTGTTCCAGGGGGAGGCACCATAAACGACGCCGGGGTGTCCACAAATGTATGGCTGAAAACCAACTTAGAGTTATCGGGTTTAGTACAATATGAAAAATGGAATTACCCGATATTGGCTTCTGGACCGCAAACAAACGTGACCACCTCGCTTGGTTTAACCTTCATGCCTGCTGAAGGGCACCGTCAGCCATGAAAGCGGAGAACGCTTGGTTGGTAACGTTGGAGGCAATTGAGGGAAGGTAAGGCAATGAGTCAGACAGCGACCAAACCGAAGCCTAAAATACCCGACCACTCTGAGGCAACGACTTCCGGCGATGTGCGTTTGGAGACTGTCTTTCCGAGGCTCTTCGCCCTGTGGGGTCGAAGGCGATTCATTGGGAAAGCAGCCATAGGAGGGTTGCTGGCCGGTTCGCTCTTAGCATTTGTGTTGCCCAGCCGTTACGAATCTACTACGCGTCTAATGCCCCCAGACAATAGTTCGAGTTCCGGATCCGGCATGCTTGGGGCTCTAATGGCCATTAACAGTGCCAACGGGCAAGCCGGGATGGGCCCCAGAACCAGTCCGGATCTGACTGCGCTGGCAAACGAAGCGCTTGGGATGAAAAGTACTGGTGCGCTTTTCACCGGAATCCTCAGGAGCCAAACAGTCGAAGACCGTTTAGTGGACCGCTTCGATTTGCGCAAGGTCTACTCCGTGCGGTATGAGCAAGACGCTCGGAAAAAACTTGAAAAGAGTACGACAATTTCGGAGGACCGCAAGAGTGGAATCATTTCCATTACTGTAACGGATGATGATCCCAAGCGCGCGGCAGCGCTGGCACAAGCCAATGTCGATGAACTAGATGTTCTGGTAGCTCAACTGTCGACATCTACCGCGCATCGCGAGCGCGTGTTTTTGGAACGGCGTTTGGCCAGCGTCAAGAACGACCTGGAGGACGCGTCGAAGAACTTCAGCCAGTTTAGTAGCAAGAACAGGACTATCGACCTAAAAGACGAGGCACGGGCTATTCTGCAAAACTCGGCAGTCATCGAAGGGCAACTAATCGCAGCAGAATCAGAGTTAGAAGGATTGAAGACCATTTTTAGCGATGAAAACGTTCGCGTTCGTGCAGCACAAGCGCAGGTCATCGAGTTACGTCGGCAACTGGAAAAGATGGGTGGGCGCGCGGTTGTGGAGAATGGCCAGGCTGAGAAATCTACGGACGACTCCGCGCTTCCTTCTATTCGCAGCCTTCCAATAATTGGTGCCACATATGCAGACTTAAATCGGCGAGTACGCCTTGAGGAGGTCGTGTTTGAAGCACTGACTCAGCAATATGAACTGGTAAAAGTGCAGGAAGCGAAGGAGACTCCCAGCGTAAAAGTGCTGGATCCAGCTAACTTCCCAGAGCGAAGATCTTTTCCTCCGCGACTACCGATTATTTTGGGATGCGGTCTTGTAGCAGCAATTGGAGCGGCACTCTTCCTGCGGGTTGAGGAACGTTGGATTGAACTTGACGCCAATGATCCGAGTAAGGTTTTTGTGGAAGAGATAGCTGGTACGGTAAACGCGAAGATGCCTTGGACAACCCCCAACGATTCGCGGTTTCATCAAATGGCCCATTGGGTATGGGTCAGAATCATTCCGCATGCAAATTCCGAGGGTGGGGAAGATAGGCGCTGAGCTTTGTGTATGACGTGTTTAATAGTAAGTTAACGGACATTTAGCTGTATAACAAGGCATTATCCGAGATTGATCGCCACCGTAAATTATTGGAAGAGAAGAGGCCCAGGAAACTTGAAGGAATCGACGGCTACATCGCGAGTCGCTATTCAGGGCGCTCCCCAAGAGGATGTGAGATTGGCGGTGGAGAATTTCCGCACGCCGACGGAGTTCCGCATAGCACAATTACGCCGCCTCTGGTCAGCGCGACGATTCCTCGTTCGTTCGATTTGCATCGGATTTTTGATTACGACGATGGTCGTTTTTTTGCTGCCAAAGAGCTATGAATCGACTGCTCGACTGATGCCTCCCGACAGTGAAGGGGGATTAGGCAAAATGGTTGCAAGTGCCCTGGCACACACGCCGGGAGTTGATTTAGGAAGTGTTGTGAGTGGGTTCATGGACGTGAGGGGCCAAGGCGGCCTTTTTATGGGGGTGCTGAGGAGTCGTAGCGTGCAGGATGACATCGTCGACAAATTCCATCTCCAGGAACTCTACGGCCAGCGATTAAGGGAAGACGCCCGAAAGAAGTTAGACGCCCGGACAGAAATCTCAGAGGACCGAAAAAACGGAATTATTACGATTACGGTTACAGATCGAAGCCCGCAGAGAGCAGCTGAGATAGCTGGAGAGTATGTCGCGGTTCTCAATCGGATCGTATCTCAGCAGTCAACTTCGTCGGCGCACAGAGAGCGCGTTTTTCTCGAACAACGACTCGAAGCTGTGGCAAAGGACCTCAATTCCGCAGAAAAGGACTTCAGTCAGTTCGCCAGTAAGAATGCCGCACTCGATGTAAGTGAGCAGGAAAAGACCACGTTGGAAGCAAGCGCCATACTTCAAGGCCAGATTGTAGCTGCGCAGTCACAGCTTGAAGGGATTAAGCAGATTTATGCAGACAACAACCCGAGAGTGCGCTCGTTGAAAGCGCGAATCGCAGAATTGCAGAGCCAACTGGAAAATCTCAGCGGAGGCGCCAAAGAGAATGCCAGACAGGGCAAGCAAAATGGAAGCAACAATGAGTATCCTTCGCTCCGCGAGCTCCCAATCTTGGGATTGCCATATGCGGATAAGTACCGAGCCTTGAGAATTCAAGAGGCCGTCTACGAAACTCTAAGCAGACAATACGAACTTGCAAAAGTACAGGAAGCCAAGGAACTACCAACGGTGAAACTGCTCGACCAACCAAGGGTCCCCGAAAAGAAGTCTTTCCCTCCAAGGTTATTACTCGTCTCCTTAGGCACCTTAACGGTCGCATGCTGCAGTATGTTGTGGGTTTTCTCTTGCACGCAGTGGTTGGAACTCAAACCGCAGGACCCGCGTCGATTGATTGCATGGAAGGCGTACAAGGGTCCTCTCTGGCCAATTCCGAAACAATCGCATGGTCTGTTCCATCGTAGCTTTGAGGGGGGTTCCGGCAACGGGGATGGATACCAGGAATCAGTGGGAAAGGGCAAACAAAATGTTGAGCTCCCTTAGTGAACAAGGCGGATGCGCTAGGACGCCGTCCAGAAGTTACGACAGAACGACCCCCTCAGGCGAGTTCGTTAAAGCTGGGACTGGGAGACTGTGACGTTATTTCTGGCGTGAACACAATTTATAATCCGGTATCGCCAAAGTCCGATCAAAAATGAAGATCAAGACTTATTTTGGATTTAAGGAATGGATATTTGCTCTCTTCCTGTTGGCAAACATCTTCAAACCGAACCCTGAAACTAATGACTCTTCGTTCGATCTGACCGTGTTCACAGCAGTACTTTGCATAATCATAGCAGCTTGGCAGTATTCCCAATCGCGCGAAGGGGTGTCTAAACCCGCGATGCTCATGCTATCGCTATTTGCGCTTTTCGTTCCCACTCTTCTATGGACCGACTGGAATAGCTATGCGATTGAAAAAGCCTCGCGATTTTACACGTTGACACTGCTTGCGGGGGTTGCTCCGATCTTTATTGTCCGAACGCTGGAGGATCTACGGCGGTTTCTCAGCGGTTTTATTTTCCTATGCTCTATCGTCGCTGGAGCCGCCCTGATCGTCTTACTAAATCAGGGCGACGAGTTAGATCGACTCGCGGTGTTGGATGCGACCACGATTGTCACCGGAAGAGCAATCGGCATCGTAATCCTCTGGCTGGGCCTGCTGTGGTTCGAACCCAGCAGCAAGAAAGTACTTGTGGGCGTCACATTAGTGATTTTGCCAACTTTACTTATAGCAACAGGTGCTAAGGGTCCCCTAGTAGCAACACCCTCGACCCTAGCAATCGCCTTGATTTTCTTCGGTGAGGGGGTACGGCGTTACCTGCCTCGAATGCTCCTCATCGGAGTTCTCAGTGCAGGCGTGCTCTGGTTGAGTCTGCCACTTCTTCCGGGCACATCCCTGTTTCGCGTCGGCACATTTGTGGTGGGCCAGTTCGGTAGCTCTGAGTTGGATCGCACAAGCTTCTACAAGGATACTTTGAGCGGTATTGTGGCTAGTCCCCAAGGCTTGGGATTGGGCGGGTTTGCAAGTAAATTTGGAGTTGGGGGTGGTGAAATCCGAGAATTCCCTCACAACATCATTTTGGAAGTTTTCCTGGAAGGAGGCTGGCTAGCTGGGTTGTTTTTTTGCTACCTATTGTGGCGTGGCCTTAAAGATGTTTTCTTGCTGGTGAAGGATAGAGAAGAGGCGTGGCTTTATAAACTGTTGTTTAGTTTCACTATCTTCTCTCTATTGAATGACTTGGTGAGCGGCGAACTGAACGACAGCAAAGTTTTAATAGCATTTCTGGGAGTGTCGATTGGACTGACCGCTTGCCGGAGAAAAAATGTAGTCGAAGCACAAAAATGGTCCGGCAAAGACGATATTCTAACTCAAAGAGGATCGGAAACAATACCCTAAGGCCGGCGTCGATGCGGGTGCGACGAAATGATAAACGAGACCAAGCAAATCTCTGAGTCATTATCACATTGGTCTACAGGATCATCCGGAAGAAACGAACCAAGCTCAAGCTTCCTTAAGTTCGGGGATCTGAATCGGAGGACTTGGGCGGAACAGGAATGTTTGATGCCGCCGGGCGCGAAATCCTGGACCGAATCTAAGGTAGACAACGTGGCTAGTTTGAAGGCCATTCTCGGGAGGCACCCCAGTAAAGAATGTCTATGTTTCAAACCGAACGATCTTGCCACCCATGAAAAGACCGTTCGTGCGAAAAACAGTGGGCTCTCGGCCCATGGAATTCGATTACGTGAACGTACCGGAGCCACCATAGAGTCATTTAGATTTAAATAAGGGAAGGGACGGAGCATATGGCAAGTAGCAAAGAAGTTGCCAGTAAAATGCCTTTGATAGCGGTCGTAGGCGCGGGCTATTGGGGCAAGAACCTGGTTCGCAATTTCCATGACCTCGGCGTTTTGCAAGTAGTCTGCGATACGAACCCGGAGATACTCGAAGGAGTGCGCAAGAAGTACGCTGTCGAGACCACTCCAACAATGGAAGAGGTCCTTGCAAATCCTGCCATAGACGCCGTCGTGATTGCCGCGCCAGCTGCGCGTCATTATCAACTCGTGAAAGCGAGCCTGCGCATAGGGAAGGATGTCTTCGTTGAGAAACCCCTTGCACTGCGAACCACCGAAGCCCAGGAGTTAGTGGACCTCGCTCGGGAGCGGCGCCGCGTGCTCATGGTGGGGCACATTCTTCAATATCATCCGGCCATTGTCGAATTGAGGCGCCTTATTTCCAGCGGTGAACTCGGGAGGATCCAATACATCTATTCTTCGCGCTTGAATCTTGGAAAGTTGCGCACTGAAGAGAACATCTTATGGAGTTTTGCGCCGCACGATATTGCAGCAATTTTATATCTCCTGGGAGAAACTCCCGAGCAGGTTGCGACACACGGCGGAACTTTTCTGAACCCACCGCTGGTCGACACCACACTTACATCTTGTGACTTCAAGTCTGGCGTAAAGGCACATATCTTTGTCAGCTGGCTGCACCCATTCAAAGAACAGAAACTTACGATTGTTGCTGACAAGAGGATGGCTGTTTTCGATGATTTAGCAACAGAGCGAAAGTTGGTTCTTTTCTCTCACAAAATAAATTGGGTTGACCGTGTCCCCGTCGCTCAGAAGGACGATGGTGAAGCGGTATCCATTCCAACCGCGGAGCCTCTGCGCGTCGAGTGCGAGCATTTCCTCGAATGTATTCGAACCAGGCAACGTCCACGTACGGACGGAGAAAGCGCATTAAGCGTGTTGCAAATTCTGGATGCTTGCGAGCGCTCGCTCGAGAAGGCAGGCACGCCTGTCGCCGTAAACTCCCAGAGCACGAGTTATTACGCTCATCCCACAGCTGTTGTCGACCAACCTTGCCAGATCGGAAAGGGTACCAAAATTTGGCATTTTTCCCACGTTATGTCGGGCGCAGTGCTGGGCGATAGTTGCAACCTTGGACAAAACGTCCTGGTCTCAAGCGGTGTGCGTGTGGGTAGCAATGTAAAAATTCAGAATAACGTCTCTGTGTATACTGGTGTGGATCTTGAGGATGACGTGTTCTGCGGCCCGTCAATGGTTTTTACAAACGTCATTAATCCACGCAGTCACATTATTCGAAAAAGTGAATACAAAAAGACACTCGTAAAACGGGGCGCTACGCTTGGGGCAAATTCGACGATCGTGTGCGGGATAACCATCGGCAAGTACGCATTTGTCGCCGCAGGGGCAGTGGTGACGCGCGATGTGCCGGATTACGCTTTGATGGTTGGCATACCGGCAAGGAGGTCTGGCTGGATGTGTTTTTGCGGGGTTGGCCTCCCCAAAGGGTCGAACCCGCGATGCAGTGCATGCGGGCGCGGCTATGTTGTGAATGGAGAGGAATGCAAAGCGGTCAGCTCGGATAGCGAAGGAAGCCTGGAAGAAACTCTTGCTGGGGCCCAATGACAACTGGAAAGACTGGCGCACTTCTCACTATCATTTGGTTGTCTGCGGGCTGATGATCGTGACATGTGCATTTGTGGCGATTCCCGTCGCCACGACATGTTATTTTAAACTGAGAGTACAGTGAAACAGTGAATGATCAAGGCGTGAATAGTTGCGGCTCTCGCAAAAAGGTTGCGCACCTAACAACAGTGCACTCTCCCTTTGATGTGCGGATCTTCCATAAAGAATGCAAAACGATTGCGCGTGCTGGTTATGACGCGACTTTGATCGCCTGCCATGACAGAGACGAGACCAGAGATAGCGTTCGCATCCGGGCGGTCCCAAAACCATCTGGGCGGCTAGCTCGCATGATCCGGGGAGTTTCGAATGTATACCGGGAAGCGGTTCGTTTGGACGCAGATCTATACCATTTTCACGATCCAGAATTGTTGCCAGCTGGATTGCTCCTGCGATTGAGAGGAAAGAAAGTTATCTACGATGTACATGAGGATGTTTCGGCAGATATCGCAGTTAAGCAGTACATCCCGAAGGCGCTCCAACGCGTGTCGGCAGGAATTGTCAGCTTGCTGGAAACTTTGAGTGCCACTTCGTTTTCCGCTATAGTTGCCGCCACGCCCACGATCGCAGAGCGTTTTGCTTCGAAAGACCAACTCCACGTAGTGGTGAAGAATTATCCTATACTGGAAGAATTCTGCATTTCCAATGCAGCCGCATGGCCTTGCAAGAGCATGGCAGTTGCTTATGTTGGAGTTATGGCACGGAACCGGTGCATCGAAGAGGTCACACAGGCAATGGCGTTGTTGCCCGCCAGCTTGGGCGCAACTCTTAAATTAGTGGGCAGTATTTCTCCACCTTCATTTGCCGAAGAATTAAGAACAGTAAAGGGCTGGGAACACACAGAAAGCTTGGGGGTTCTGGATCGAGCGGGAGTTGCCAGGGTGCTGGCCGATGTGCGGGCGGGTTTGGTGGTGCTAAAGCCGACGCCAGCCTTTCTTGCTTCCATTCCTATCAAGATGTTCGAGTATATGTGCGCGGGCATTCCTGTTATCGCATCAAATTTTCCGGGATTTGCGGAAGTCGTGGACGGCGCAAAATGTGGTCTTTTGGTGGATCCGGGTGATCCGCGAGCCATTGCTCAAGCCATCGAGTTTGTATTAACGCATCCGGATGAAGCGAAAGAGATGGGCAGGCGAGGACGCGAAGCTGTGGTGACTAAATACAATTGGGCTAATGAAGGCTGCAAATTAATTCAACTTTATGGGACTCTGTTGGACCCTCCATGTGCGGCATAGCAGGCATTGTAGCGATTCAGGGATTTGATCCGAGGTTGCTCATCAGAATGACCAACCTTGTGAAGTATCGGGGCCCAGACGGATTTGGCTTGGCATTTTTCGATGTGCGCGCAAACCTCGCTGGCGAATGCATCCATAATCGAGAGGAATTTCCGAAGATTGAACGACCTTCGCTGGGACTCGGCGCTCGCCGCCTTGCCATTCTCGATCTCTCTGAGTCAGGCCTTCAACCGATGCAGATCGACGATGGCGATTTCTGGATCACATACAACGGGGAAGTTTACAACTATGTCGAGGTTCGGCAGGAACTGGAGCGCCTTGACCACAGGTTCCACACGCATACGGATACCGAAGTGATTCTACGCGCCTACCGGCAGTGGGGATCTTCGTGCGTAGAACGGTTCAACGGCATGTGGGCTTTCGCCATCTACGATCGCCCACAGCGCAAGTTGTTTTGTTCCCGGGACCGCTTCGGGGTAAAGCCGTTTTATTACTTCGCGACACCATCGGTCCTGGTGTTTGGATCGGAGATAAAGCAGATCCTGGAATACCCGGGCGTTCAGCGCGAGGCCAATGCGAGCATAGTGCTGCAGTATCTGGAACAGGGAGTGCAGGACCATTCGGAAAGCACGTTTTTTGAGGGTGTGCGTCAATTACTCCCGGGCCATTCGATGTTCATTGACCTGAGTCACGCTTCTATTTCGGCGAACATTTCAAAATATTGGGAATTGCCCATCGGATGCGAAACAAACTTGTCCGAATCGCAAGCCATCGAGCAGTTCGTGACCCAACTACAAAGATCAGTGAATTGGCGTTTGCGCAGCGACGTACCGGTGGGATCGTGCCTGAGTGGGGGCTTGGATTCTTCTTCTGTGGTAATGCTTGCCAGCAAAGCGGGGCGCGCGAAGGAGTTTCATTCGTTCTCATCGTGCTATGAGGACCCGACTATTGACGAGCGACAGTTTATTCAGGAGGTGGTTAGTTCTTCGGGAACCACTCCACATTATGTTTTCCCTCAAGGCGAAGGATTTTGGGACGAGTTGGATCGTTTGATCTGGCATCAGGATGAGCCGGTTGGCGGTAGCAGTGTCTACGCGCAATGGTGCGTAATGCGCGAGGCGCGGAAACAAGGCGTCCCCGTACTTCTCGATGGTCAGGGAGGAGACGAGACACTCTGTGGCTATCGCAAATTCTATTTCTTTTACCTTTGGCACCTTATGAGGAAGGCGGACCCTCACGTTTTGCATGAAGGGATTGCATGGATTCGTAACTCAGAAGGCAGGCTGTGGAGCTGGAGCCATGCCAAAAGATACACTGGTGGCTTCGGCGGCGGAAGTGGATCGCTGCGCGCCCGCGTATGTTGCCCGGAATTTGCCAACAATCATCACCACATACCGAGACACGGTATCGGACCGGGAGCCAGTCTTTGCGAAAGACAAAAAGATGATCTTCGCTTCTGGAGTATTCCCGCACTGCTTCATTACGAGGACCGTAACTCAATGGCCCATTCGATCGAGGCCCGAGTCCCGATGCTGGACTATCAGCTTGCCGAGTTTGCCGTCAACTGTCCGCCCAACCTTAAACTGCGCGATGGCTGGACGAAGTGGATTTTGCGCCAGGCCCTGCGTGGAACTTTGCCTGAAGCCGTGCGCTTGCGACGCAGTAAGCTGGGTTTTGCTACCCCGCAAGACCAGTGGCTGCGCCAGGACGCCAGAGGAACAATTCGATCCGTAATCCACGATTCTGCCTTCAGGATAGGGCGCATCCTGGCGCAGAAGAAAGTAGGCAAACAACTGGAAGACTTTATTTCGAACCGGGCGGGTTGTCTGAACGGACTCGAAGCTTTCCGCGTGCTGAATTTGGAATTGTGGGCGCGTGTATTTGAGGTTGTCTGACAGTTCCTGCTCATTGGCTCTCCGGGATAACCTGTGCACGGGGATTCACAAGGAATTGCTATAGCAATGCTTGGAGGAAAAAGTGAAAGACAGTAGGGTAATCGTGGTCGGAATGGGCGAGGTGGGACGCCCGCTATTCCAAATTCTTAGCAGAAAATACTCTTGTGTAGAGGTCGATGTGTCGCCAGTCGAAGTTAGTTACCCATGCTCGGTACTTCATTTATGTTATCCGTTTCAAATTTCGGGGTTCTTTGACATCACTGCGAAATACATTGAGAAGTATAGCCCTGAACTGACGATTATCAATTCGACGGTGGCGCCTGGAACGACACGGAAGCTGCATACGCTCGTGCAGCAGCCCATCGTCTATAGTCCCGTGCGGGGCAAACATTTACGAATGGAAAACGATATGCTGCGATATAAGAAATTTGTGGCAGGGATTGCCGAAGAATCCACGCAGAAAGCCCTAAATCATTTTGCTCAGGCAGGCTTTTCGACGGCAAGTTTCCGGAATCCTGAAATCGCGGAACTCAGTAAGCTAGTTGAGACCACTTGGCTCGGAATCCTCGTAGGCTGGGCTCAGGAGGTGGAGCGGATGGCAGCACAGTACGGCGCAAATTATGACGAGGTTAACGCCTTCATCCAAGAGATCGATTTTCTCCCCTCCCATACGTTCCCTGGGCAGATTGGCGGGCATTGCGTCATGCCTAATATCGAGATCCTCCGCAAAGAGTTTTCGTCGAGATTTCTGGAGGCGATCGTAGAATCTAACGGAATAAAGAGTCAAGAATCACAGCCTGTGGCGGCCAAGAGGAACTGATGCTTAGAATCGGTTTGATTGGCGCTGGATACTGGGGTCCAAACTTGGCGAGGGTGCTAAATCAGAGCCGACGTACACATTTCTCGGCTGTTTGTGACATTGATGCAAGGAATGTGGAGAAAATCACTACGCAGTACCCCGCGGTTCGAGGGTTCTTCACGGTGCGCGAATTATTGGACAGCGGTGTGGATGCAGTTGCCATTGCAACGCCAATTTCCACGCACTTCGAGCTGGCAAAGCAAGCATTGGAAGCTGGTAAGCACGTTCTGGTGGAAAAGCCCCTGGCACACGAATCAGTCCTTTGTGAGCAACTCGTTGAACTGGCGGAGCGCAAGCGTCTGACGCTTATGACCGGACACACGTTCATTTTTAGCCCGCCCGTAATCAAAGTAAAAGAATTGATCGATGCGGGAGAGCTGGGTGATTTGTACTACATGAGCTTGTCTCGCGTAAATTTGGGGCTTTACCAGAAGGATGTGGATGTCATCTGGGATCTGGCGGTGCATGACATTTCCATTCTTCTTTATTGGCTGGACGCAATGCCGACCGAGGCGCGGGCGTTCGGTCGGGCTTGTGTGCAGAAAGATAAGAACGATGTCGCATTTCTTTGGCTACGATTTCCCAGTGGGCTTGTTGCGAACATTGAAATCAGCTGGTTATCGCCGCAAAAGATGCGCCGTTCGATGATTGTCGGCTCAAAACGGATGGTGGTTTACGACGACATTGAGCCCAGCGACAAAGTCAAAATCTACGATCGAGGGGTGATGGTTCATCAACCAGAGAGTTTTGGGGAATTTCAGCTCACGTACCGCATGGGCGACATGGTCGCACCGAATCTCCGCAACATAGAGCCTCTCTTGACAGAAGTAGAGCATTTTGCGGAATGCGCTGAAACAGGGGCTATCCCAATGACAAACGGCGCTTTCGCGACAAGAGTTGTGCGGGTCCTGGAAGCAGCGGTAGGTTCTGTTCGCGAAGAGCCGGCTGTCAGGACAGGCGTAACGTTAGCGTGAAGGAGTCAACAGCGGATTCGTAGACGGTCGGCCAACTGGCGTAGGCTCACAATGCACTGTATTATTCCCCAGGTACGATTCAAGATGATTTTCTCGGTCACCAAGTGCTTGGAGCTTGCCCGAATCCGACAAATAGACGTGGGTGAACATGACGAGGCTTAACATTTGGTGGTTTTCACAGTATGCGTCTACCCCCGATCAGCAATTTACAACGCAGCACGATCTGGCGAAGAAGTTAGTGGATAAAGGGCATCGTGTCACATTTTTTGCAGCGGGATTCAGTCATTACAAATTCAAGGAAATCCGATTGAAAGCGGGCGAAGAATGGCGAGAGGACGAGTGCGAGGGTGTCCGGTTTATCTGGATAAAGACTCCTCCTTATCGCGCAAATGATTGGAAGCGCGCCTATAACATGGGCAGCTTTGCGTGGAAAGCTTACCGACTGGCACGGAAAATGGACGAGAAGCCCGATGTGATCATCGGAACTACCTTTCATCCTCTGACATCACTGGCCGCGTATGGATCCGCGCGTTCCAAACAGGTTCCCTTTGTATTCGAAGTGAAAGACCTGTGGCCTTTGACGATGGTCCAGTTCGGAAGGCTCTCCCCCAAGCACCCTCTGGCGGTCATTCTCGGATTTCTGGAAAAGTTTCTGGCCCGGCGAGCAACACGGGTTATGACCACGCTGCCGAGTGCAGCAGATTATTACAGTGAGCTTGGGGTTTCGAAAGACAAGGTCGTATGGATTCCAAACGGCCTAGTGTTGTCGAGATACGAAACACTGAAACCGTACAGTGGACAGATCTCGCATCCCTGTAAATTCGTCTACGCGGGTGGACACGTGGAGGCTTTTCCGATCGATATGATCCTGCGTGCAGCTCAGATTGAGCAGGAGAACGACAACGACTCCCACTTTCTGTTTGTTGGAGGCGGACAGGATAAGCTAAAACTCATGCAGTTGGCGAAAGAATTGAAACTGCAGAATGTGGAGTTTAGAGACACAGTCCCAAAGAGCGAGTTGTATGGCGTGATGGAGCAGGCGGATGCGTTCATGCTGACCATGCGTGACCTGCCCGGTCTATATCGATATGGAATCAGCTTCAACAAGCTATGCGATTATGTCGCTTCGGGAAGACCCGTGCTGTTCGCGGGAAACGCGAGCAATAACGTCGTCAAAGAATATAAGTGCGGCATCGTGGTGCACCCGGAAAACCCCAGAGTTTTTGCTGAAGCGATTCGCGAATTCCGGAACTTAAGCGACGAACAACGCGCAGAAATGGGCAGGAACGGAATCCGTTGCGCTAAAGAGCGATTTGATATTTCGGTTTTGGGTGATCGCTTGGAACGAATGCTGCTCTCTGTGGCTGATGATTCTCGGGACCTACCTGGAGCATCGCGAGGCTCCAACGAGTCTCGGCCTGGGTCGCAAAACACAGGTGCTACCGACTCGGGTTCCAAGGATGCAACGGCTGTGGCGCTGTAGACCAGAGGAATTGCTGGACCACCTTGATGGGTAAAGGAATTCGAAAAGCGCAGCGGGCAGTAGAGCGGTTATCATATAAATTCATCCTTCAACATAGGGATTAAGAAATGAAAGCACCTCTACAGACTGGAATGGCATCACTGCCTGTGGCGCAAGACGACACACTCGCAGTGCGGCGGAACCCCATCGTTCGTTCTCTAAAATCGCTTCTCGCTTCCACGCATCCCTTCTTGCCGGATGCCGTGTACGAACCTTTGTACGATATCGCGTTTCGTAGCTACAAAGAGATGCTGCGGATATCTTATTCCCGACACGTGCTTTACAACTCGTTTTTCGGCAAGCCCGCAGATTTGGCGAAGGCAAGGCTTGTTCATCGGGTGATGCCATATTCGTTGGTAGGAACTTCCGGATTGGAAGCGACATATGACGCCGCGTCGGATGTAATTGCACGAGGAATTCCCGGAGATTTTATCGAATGTGGTGTAGCGCAGGGAGGTTGCTCAGCGCTAATGGCAACGGTGGCGAAGACTGACCCTAAGCGACGGAGGATGTGGCTATTCGATTCGTTTCAAGGACTTCCGGATCCAACAGACAAAGACTATGACGACGCTAGGGAAATAACTGGCCAGCACATTCGTCCGCTCGTCCGCGGATCTTGCCTCGGTACAAAGAGCCAGGTTGAGTCGCTGCTGTTTTCGGAGTTTGGACTAAGCCGGGATTCGGTATTTTTGATGGAGGGATGGTTCCAAGATACGCTTCCAGTTAGCAAGGATCGCATTGGGCAGATCGCGTTGTTGCGCATTGATGGGGACTGGTATGACTCCACACTCTGTTGCCTACGGAATCTTTACGACCAAGTGTCACCAGGCGGCTGGATCATCATCGATGACTATGGTGTGTGCTTCGGCTGTAAAAAGGCGGTCCACGAGTTCCTAAACAGTATCGGCTTCAATCCCAAGTTAATTCCCGATGGGCGAGGAGGAGTGCTGTTTTGCAAGACTCAATGAGCAAAGGGATTTGAGCGTGGGACCATTGCAGGAATCAGTGAAGCGGTCACTAGATTTCTTCTTCTCTGCCTTAGGTGTTGTGTTGCTTTCCCCACTGTTTTTGGTTGCGGGCCTGGCCATCAAATTGGATTCCAACGGACCGATATTCCATCGGAGTAAGCGCGTTGGACGGCACGGTAAGTCATTTAAAATGTGGAAATTCCGGACAATGTATGTCGGCTCGGAAAAGCTCGGTGTTACCACCGGACTGAATGATCCACGTGTGACCCGCGTCGGAAGATTTTTGAGACGCTACAAGATTGATGAGTTGCCACAACTGGTGAATGTGCTCACGGGAGAAATGAGTTTGGTAGGTCCCCGCCCCGAGTTTCTAGAACATACGTCCGAGTATACCGGAGAGGAAGAACTGATCCTCAGTGTCCGCCCGGGCATTACAGACTACGCATCGGTACGATTTCGCAACCAAGACGAACTCATTGGTTCCGAAGATCCCCATCGTAGTTTCATCGAAAAGATCCGGCCGGAAAAGAATCGCCTGCGCGTGGATTACGTGAAGCGTCAGTCCTTGGTCGAGGATTTCAAAATTCTATTTCAGACCATCTTGTGCGTATTCGGGAGACGATGAGTGGAATTTAGCCGCCTTGCCAAGACGTCCGTCAACGTGTCGCGAATCGGATATGGGTGCGGTCCGGCAAGCGGATACGACTACGGCCAGGTGGATAAGGCCGAATGGCGCCTCGCAGTGCAGGCCGCTCTCGACCATGGAATAAACTTTTTTGACGTCGCGGATGTTTACGGATTCGGGCGCGCCGAAGAAATGCTCTCGGTAGCGCTAGGTGAGGACCGGCACAAGGTGGTGGTGGCTACAAAATTCGGTCTGGCATGGGATGAACAGTATAAGGTCCGACGGGATCTCAGTCGGCAGAATGTATTGCGCAGCGTCGAGGGCAGCTTGCGTCGCCTACGGCTCGACGTAATTCCGCTATATCAGATTCATTGGCCGGACCAGGCGACACCGATCGAGGAGACCTTGGAAGCTCTGGCAGAATGCCAACAAAAGGGCAAAATTCGATTTATTGGGGTTTCAAATTTCTCCTCTGTTTTGTTGCGACAGGCCTACGCATTTCGCCCTTTTCAGTCCGAACAATTTGCCTTTAACTTGCTCTGCCGAGAACCCGAGCGGGAAATTTTCCCTTGGTGCAAATCGGCGGGCGTGAGCGTCATCGCACACTCCGGGTTGGCGCGTGGTTTCCTCGCCGGCCGCTTTGTTCCCGGAAAGGAACAGGATTTTTCGGATACGCGTAAGAATAGCCCCTACTTTTCCGGGCACGGTCGCGTGGAGAAACAGAATTTGCTCGATGCTATACGCAAAATTTCGTCCGAAGAAAATAGATCGTTTTCGAGTGTTGCAATTCGCTGGATCTTGGACAATCCATGCGTCGCCGTGGCATTGGTTGGAATCAAGAGTCGTGCTCAGTTGATGGAGAATCTCCAAGCTGTTGACTGGCAGCTTAATCCTTCGAGCCGCCAGTGCCTCAACCAGCTTTCAGCAGCATGCCCGTCTGGCCTAGCCGGAACCCCCGCCCACAAACAGTGAGGCGCAAGATGAGGCCGTTCTCGTCGCTGTGGTCAGGTGCGGTTGTGTTGTTCTGAGGTTTGTAAGTGGCTATTTGCAGCAGCATTAAGACACACGGTATCCTGTTTGCGCGATCTTCGCGTCAGCGAATAAGAAGCTGGAATAGGCAGCATTGAACCTTGCGCTAGTGTGAGTGTAGCACCGAAAGATCAGGGGCTAGGCCACAAAGCGCCAGTAGCGGGGTGGAGATGTATATGCAACAGACGTTCATCGGTGCCGAAACTCCGCAGAGGCAAGTTTGACACCAGAATCGGATAAGTTCGCGACCGCTGAATCGGAAGCACCCGTTTCGATAATTGCTCCCAAAGACGCGGTTCCTTCTGTTCGGCGATTTGCTTTACATCCGGCGCTCAGGGATTTTGGGCTAACAGGTGCGGCAAGTTTCTTAACAGCAGTCGCAGCAATGGTAGTGATTGCCATTCTCGGGAGAACCTTAGGTGCCGCACTTCTGGGTGAATATCTCCTGATTAGAAGGATGGCCTCGTGGCTACAGGCTGGAGTCCAATTACCATCGGGTGTTGCCCTTCCAAGATACGTGGCCTTTAGCATTGACGAGCCACATTCGATTAAACAGGCATACTTTCTCTCCGCGTTGCTTACGGGCACCGGAATTGCTTTGGTGATCGGAGCCATTTTGATCACCTGGAAGGGATTCCTCAGCCACTTATTTTTCGGGAGCGCACAGCTTAACCATCTGGTCCTGCCATTGAGTCTGTTGCTCGTCGGGTTGGGCGCTTATGGAGCCACGTTCGGTTACTATCAGGGTGCACTAGCGATGGGTCGAGCGTGTGTGCTCCAACTGGTCAATCTCGTGGCGGTTCCAATAATTGCAGTGGCGCTATTGGGGCAAAGACATTCGATACCCCTGATCGTTAATGTCATGGCCCTTTCAATGATAGGGGTCACCGTCATCTTTTCCGTACCGATTATTCGCCGATCGGAATTCCGTGTGTCACTGGAGCAATTCAGGAAACAGACTTTCGAACTCCTGTCGTACGGTTTAGCACGTCTTTCTGGCGATTTTAGTCTGCAGGCGCTGCTCAGCCTTCCGGCAGTGATCGCAGCGCACTACTTGCCGATGAGTTCGGTAACCTTTCTGTTATTTGGCGGTAGTTTCCTAACTGCGGTTGCAGCGGCAAACCAGCCTTTAGCAATCATTCTACTCGCGAGAGTTAGCAAGTCCATCGCGCAAAACCGCATCTCGCAATTGCAATTGCACCTTAGTTATTTAGTCAGCGCTTTAATTGAATCGTCGTTCTTCGCGTGCCTGCAACTGATCGTGTTTGCTGACGTCATCATAACCGCTTGGGTAGGGCCAAGCTATTTAGGGGGGCTCCAGATAATCCGCATTGTAATCATCGCGGTGCCCTTCTATTCCATTCACGCGGGACTGCGGGCTGCAATCGATGCGGCCGCAGTGAAGGCCTACAATACACGAAATGCCTTGATATCCTTGGCGACTTTCTTGGTGTTGGCGGTCCTGTCCACGATGATTTTGCCGCATGAGCACCTTCTCGCAGGACTGGCGGGGTCCAGCGTGATCGGTCTGTTGGTGCTAGCTGCTTGCGGGTTCGAGACTCTGCGACGGTTGACTCAGATTAATCTGAATTGGGCCCAGATCGTTCTGAGCCTGGGGGTAGCCACCATTATCGGAATGTTAAGTTATTTCATGCACTATAGCTTGAATTATCAGCCGCATTTGATCGCCCTGGGAGTATTCGAGTTGATGCTGACCACACTCTATCTCTTAGTCTTGCGCGTCCTCGGTTGCGGTTGGATAGGATTCATATTTGAGACCATCTTTCAGAAGATTCCCCCGCAGGGAATCAGTAAGTGATTCAGACAACCTCATACAAAGGGGGATGTGAATGTGTGGAATTGTAGGGGTTGTTAGTCGTTCCATTTCTACGCCTCAAGACGTCTTCTCAAGAATGAGGGACAGTATTGCCCATCGCGGACCAGATGATGCCGGAACTTGGGTATCTCCAAACGGACGGACGCTGATTGGCAGCAGGCGCCTCGCAATTGTGGATTTATCGCCAAGTGGGCATCAACCGATGGAGTCAGAAGAGGGCGGCTTGGTGATTGCCTTTAATGGCGAAATTTACAATTACCGAGAACTCGCGGGGGACCTCGTGAAGGCGGGTTGCCGCTTTCGCTCGCGCTCAGACACAGAGGTTCTCCTGAAAAGCTATGAGACCTGGGGTAGCGACTGTCTTGGCCGATTGAATGGTATGTTCGCGTTCGCAATTTGGGACGAGCGACGTCAAGAGTTGTTCGCGGCGCGAGACAGGTTTGGCGAGAAACCATTCTACTTCTATCACGACAAAGCAAAGGAATTGTTTGCGTTTGGTTCGGAAATAAAGGTCTTTAGTGCTGGAAAGCTCTACTCGCCCCGTCCATGTCAATCTGCAGTTTATGGATACTTGGTGAACCGTGAAGCCGATTCTGGAGCAGAGACACTATTCGAAGACATCTTTGCATTACCGGCGGCTCATGCGCTGCGATTTTCTTTGGTCGAAGGATCACTAAAGATTTGGCGCTATTGGGATTTAGATCCTGAGCACGAAATCCGGCTTCCGGATGCAAAGCAATATGCGGAATGCCTTCTGGAACTTCTGTCAGCTTCCGTGCACATCCGATTGCGGTCCGATGTTCGGGTCGGCTCTAGCCTGTCGGGAGGACTGGACTCTTCCACGATTGTTGGTCTAATCGCCAAAAATGAACAAACAAACGATCAGGAGACGTTTTCGGCCCGCTTCCGTGATGCGAAGTTCGACGAGGGCCGGTATATCGAACTTATGGCCAAGTGGGCCAACGTTAAGAGTCACTGTATTTATCCGGATCCAACCAAAATTCCTGACGAGTTTGGAGCGCTGACCTACTATCAAGATGGACCGTCCTATAGCGCTGGCACTTACGCTCAATGGTGTGTGATGCGCCTTGCAAAAACACACGGAGTAACCGTCCTGCTAGATGGCCAAGGCGCTGATGAAATCCTAGCGGGCTATCATGGATACTTTAGTTTCTACTACAAACATCTATTACAGCGATCTCAGTATTCCAAAACTGTTTCTGCGATCGCCGGCTATATCCGTGAACATGGACGGAGTTCGCTGCCTTTGATTTTTTCGGAATTCCTGCCGGATGCTGTGCGGAGTAGCGCAGCGGCATGGTTCAGGCCGCGCGCGATACGACAAGAATTCAAACGGAAATGGGCTCATCCACCCATGCCGGTAGCCCGCAGGTATCAGGACGACTTGCAGCAATCACTTTACGTGACCCTTACGCAGACGAGCCTGCCTCATCTTTTGCGACATGCAGACCGCAATTCGATGGCATTCTCACGCGAGGTGCGGTTACCCTTTCTTGATCACCGCCTCGTGGAGTACTTGTTTGCTATTCCCGTTGAACAGAAGGTTTGCGGAACTACGACAAAGGTCGCGTTGCGAAACGCAATTGGCGAAATTGTTCCGGAAGAAATCCGGAATCGCAGAGACAAGTTGGGTTATGCGCCGCCGGAGGCAGCGTGGCTGCGTGGACCCTTGAAGCCGTGGGCTAATGAAGTCTTTTCGTCCCGCGAGTTTCGACATAGAGAATGGTGGGATCCTGCGACCGTTGACAAAATCTGGAAGCGGTTTGAGGATGGTGAGCAGGGCCTTCACACTTCTGTCTGGCGCTGGCTCTCGTTGGAGGTATGGGCCCGTACATTTTTGGCTTAAGAGGAGGCGCAACACTGCGAGCCGGCCATGCGCGCCAGTCGAGGTGCTACATCTGTAAATTTCTAGCACAATCAAAATGTCGCTAACAAAAGAGTGGCTGATGCCATTGGCAAGGACGCTCATTCGCAATAATGCTGAGGGGCCTGTATTCGCTTTGGGCGATCAAATCACATGGTTTACTCAAGAATACGCAGCGAGCAGACTGAGAGCCTGTGGGTTTTTACGAAATGCATCTATTGCGGACATAGGAAGTCCTCACAACCCAAGGATGGTTGCTTTTCGCAGCCTATTGCAAATGCTGGGGTTTGACGAATACTACGACATCGATGTCAACGGACGCGCTAGCGTAACTGAAGACCTCTCTCGCCCGATCCGCCCAGCGTATCGTGGCCAAGCCGGTGTTGTCATCGATGTAGGCACAACCGAACACATCTTTAACTTTCCTCAAGTCTTCGCGAATATTGTTGAGTTGCTAAAACCAGGTGGCATGGTCATTCACCTGTCTCCACTGTCATTCTATAACCATGGATTCGTGAATTTTAATCCCATAATCTTCAAGGAATTCTACGAGCACAACGGTTTTAAGGTTGTGGACCACGGACTGATCGTCGCTCCCTTTGAATATACATTGCAGTGTATCCTGACCCGTCTGGGGCTTGAGGAGCAGTATTTTCTCTCGCGTATTCCCCCTGTTTCGTTTTTGCTGAATGACGAGAGCCGTTCGCTTGAACGACTGACAAAGCATTTAGGACTGGGTGCGCGTGTCGTTATCCTTTTTGCAGCAAGAAAGCAGAAGGAGACGGTGGCCGTGAGTTTTCCCCATCAGGCCATGTACAGCCGGACTGAGCCAGATCCAAGCTCGACCAAAGACAGTGGGCGATAGCAGATGAACTCTTTGACGAACTGGACACGCAACTTGGCGATCCCAAGGTGGACCTGCGCTTGAACGTTCTGGTCACAGATGGCTATTACAAACATACGCTGGGGATTGTGCGCTGTTTGGGTCAAAGGGGCGTCAAGGTCACCGTTTTGATCAATTCTCGGTCCGATCTTGCATCGTATTCTCGTTATTGCTACAGCACAGAAATCGCTCCCAAACCTACGGAAGTTGCGTTTGCCGATGCAGTGCTCGAAGTCCTTCGTCGGGATTCTTACGACCTTTTGATTCCCGTGGGGTTCCAGGCGACGGAGTGCCTTTCGGTCCGGCGTGCTGATGTACTGGCCGTTACAAAGCTTGAAATTGCAGAACATAACCAAATCAAGTCAGCGGCTGACAAAAGACATGTTGGGGAGTTGGCCCGTCATTTAGGCCTGCCGGTTCCCCGGGCATTTTACCCCGACACCCAGGGGGATGTCGCGCGCGCGCGGGCGGTGTTGCAATATCCTGTGGTAATTAAGGCTTCGCTCGAATCGTCGAAGGCACCGGTCCGCTACGTGCAAAGTGCTGCCAGATTGCTTTCCACTTACCAAGAGGTCTGCGAACAGAACGGTTTCGTGGAAGGCAACCTACCCATGTTGCAGGAATACATTCCGGGATTCGGTTGTGGCTTCTTCGCACTCTACCAACACGGTGTTTGCAAACGAATCTTCATGCACCGTCGAATTCGCGAGAATCCGCCTAGCGGCGGCACAAGTACTTGTGCCGAGAGCTTTTATGACGAAGACTTAAAAAAGTGTGGCATGTGCCTCCTCGATCACATGCGATGGCACGGAGTAGCCATGGTGGAATATCGCTACGACACACGCTCCCGGGATTACAAGCTCCTGGAAGTTAATCCGAAGTTCTGGGGGTCACTCGATCTTGCCCTTGCAGCCAAGGCGGAGTTTCCCTATGCCTTGTGCCAAATGGCACAAGGCATTCAATTGGAGTACTCAGAAGACTATGACCGAGAGCTCAAATATCACTGGCCACTTTCGGGTGAAGCTCATCATCTTGCGAGGCGGCCCAGCGCTTTTCTCAGTATCCTGGCCGATTGCCTAAATCCTTCCGTCAAATCTAATCTATGGTTGACCGATTTACGTCCAAATCTTAGAGAGGCGCGCGCCTTGATGGGCAGTGGTTTCAGGCAAATACTCAAGGGTTAAACGTCATGCCACTTCGATGCTTATTCCATTTACATACAAAGTTTTCATTTGACTCTTGCCTCTCGCCGCGGAAGATCATTTCCTATGCGCGGGCGAATAGAGTGGATGTGCTGGTCGTGACGGATCACAACACTCTTCGCGGGGCTATAGAAACCAGCAAGCTTGTCGGGGACCGCCCGCCATACGTTATTATTGCCGGCGAATACAAGACCGAGAAGGGCGACATCATCGGAATGTTTCTCAGTAAGGAAATACAGTCACGCGAGTCGGATGAGGTCATTCGCGAGATCAAACATCAAGGCGGCTTGGTTGTGCTGCCACACCCATTCAAGGGTCATAGCCTAGATGACTCTCTACTGAGCCAAATGGACCTGATAGAGACATTCAACTCACGTTGCTCCGTGGCGGACAACGCTTCGGCGACGGAACTAGCTCAAAAGTTAGGCAAGCCGACCGTGGCAGGCTGCGATGCTCATTGTGCAGCGGAATTAAACGCCGCTGTCTTTGAATTATTGATAGAACCCCCGCTAGATAGTAAGTATCTGCTGAATGGTTTTTTGACGGCGGAGCGGTCAGTGGAGACTCGACCCGTCTCCAAAATCTATCAAATATGCAGCCAGATGATCAAAGCGGTGAAAACCAAGGATCTCATGCTGTTTTTATATCAGGTGAAACGAGGGCTATTATTATTCTTAAAGAAGCGCCCCCTTGGGTGAACTGTCTGAAAGCAGCCGTCATGACAGGGGACAAGCTAGCTACTCAATGGAATTCACACGCGAAGCACGATTATATGCGATTAGAGAACTAGCTCGACGCGCAGGGGCGCAGGAGGGCCTTTTCCGCTCCTGGAAAGTCACCTTCGATTCGCAGTGGACAACCATTTACGTGCAGCCGGGCACAGAAAAGTGCATCCGCCTTCGAGATGTTTCGGGCGATATAAGGATCAAAGCCTCGGATCGCAGGCTGCGAGTTGTGCACCGCCAATGGATGTGGCCACCAAACGAGCTGCTGCGGAAACTTGTTCCTAGCTTTATCGTGCCGTGTTTTTTCGTAGACAGTGAAGAAACTATTCCGCTCTTCCGACAAGTCAGTCCATTCTGTTTTGAATGCGGCCAGGACCTTCCACTGGCGACGTTGATCACGTTGTCTCGATTTGAAGAAACTATTGAAAAGGACCGGGACGTTCACGGCCGATTTGAGAGCACGAAGAGTCTTGCGAGGCGCGGTGGGTTCCTGACGCGTCCAATTTTGGACGAGTTAGGCTTGGGCATCGAGCAGACACTCTGCAGCCTGATGCCAAATTGGCAGCCCACGGCAAGGAGATTAAGAGTGAAATTGAGTCATGATATTGACTCGATCGGGATCCCATTCAATCTGCGTAACTCGGTTGGACATATTGTTCGACGCCGTGACCTAACTGCGGCGGCTCGGGATTTTCTAGCGGCATTCGGAGAGTCCAATCCCGGGTACCTGGAATTGGTTCGGCAAGTGGTCCAACTATCCTTGGACCGAGAGCTTGATTCTGCGGTGTATTGGAAGGCCAGCCCACCTAGCGAATTCGACAGCGGCTACGATCCCTCGCACAGGCTGGTTCGCAGAATGATTTCCTGGTTGTCCGAACGCGATGTTGAGTGCGGAATTCATCCGGGGTATGCTACTTTCCAGCATCCGGATCGCCTGTCCTCAGAGGTTGTGCGCTTGCGATCTGTAATTGGTCAGCAGCAGATGGGAGGAAGGCAGCATTACCTGCGGTGGAGTCCCGGGACTTGGTTGGACTGGGAAACATGCGGTTTGAGTTATGACAGCACGGTCGGATTTGCCGATCATGTTGGATTCAGGGCGGGGACGTGCTTTCCCTATCGGCCTTGGCTATTTGCAGAAAATCGAGAGGCCAATCTCCTCGAGATTCCTCTCATCGTCATGGACTGCACGCTAGTAGATTACATGGGCTTGTCACGCGAACAGAGCCTTGCAACAGTCAAGGAATGTGTAGAGCATTGTCGAGCAGTTGGAGGAGTCTTCACACTGTTGTGGCATAACTCAGCACTCATAGAGCCCACCTATCGAGATCTGTACGCCCCAATCCTTGATACTCTGACAAATACTGACCGATTCGATTGGAAAGCAAACCTGAAAAATCCTTGGTGAGACTGCACAATAAGAGTCGTGCCATTTAGAACATCTGAAGGGTTAAATTTGGGACGGCGGCGTATCCGCGTAAGGCAGAGCATTCCTATTGACTTGAGCGATTGGGGTCATACACGAAACTAACGATCGATCATTGAGAACCTGCGAGCAAGGGATTCGAAACGCGTTGTCCAGAACGAAGGAGGAAGGGTGACTGACAAAACGCCAAGCGAACTAAAAGTTATTTCTCCGTCCGAGGCGTTTGCGAGGCGCATTCGTCGCCGCGTACTGCAAATGGTCTATTCCGCCAAGAGTGCCCATGTAGGATCGGTGTTCTCCACGGTAGACTTACTAGCCGTGTTGTATGGGCAGGTTCTGCGAATTGACCCGTCGCGACCAGATTGGCCAGAGCGAGATCGCTTCGTCCTCAGTAAGGGCCATGCCTGCGCTGGGCTCTATGTAGCTTTGGCAGAACGGGGATTTTTCCCGCAGTCTTGGCTAGACGAATTCTACGTCGACGGCGGGCACTTGGCGGGACATGCAACTCACGTTGGAGTTGCCGGAGTAGAAGTCTCGACGGGCTCTCTGGGCCACGGCCTGGCGCTAGCAGCGGGTATGGCCCTTGTCGCAAAGAGGCAGGGCCGCGGATTCCGCGTTTTTGTCATGCTGAGTGACGGAGAATGCGACGAAGGATCTACTTGGGAGGCGGCACTCTTTGCCCCATTCCACCAATTAGATAATCTGACAGTAATCATCGACTACAATAAGATTCAAAGTCTTGGCACGGTCAAAGAGGTTTTGGATCTGGAACCGCTGGCGGAAAAGTGGCGAGCATTTGGCTGGGGCGTACGCGAAATTGATGGCCATGATCACGCCGAAATCGAACTAGCGCTGCGATCGTTGCCCATCGAACCGGATCATCCAAATTGCATTATCGCGCACACCATAAAAGGCAAGGGTGTGAGTTTCATGGAGAACAAGCTCTTGTGGCATTATCGAACACCGGATCCTGAAGAGCTTCGTCTGGCTCTTGTAGAACTGGAGGAAAAGTAAGTGCGGGGTGCATTTTTTCAGGCGCTGATGGAGATGGCGGAGACTGACGAACGAATCTATCTGTTGGTTGGTGATCTTGGATTTGGCGTAGTCGAGCCATTCCGCCAAAAATTCCCGAAGCGCTTTTTGAACGTTGGTGTTGCGGAACAAAACCTTACAGGGCTAGCTGCAGGAATCGCTTCCACTGGCGCTATTGTTTTTACTTATTCGATTGCCAACTTTCCTGTATTGCGCTGCCTGGAACAAATAAGGAACGATGTTTGCTACCATCGCTGCAATGTTAAGATTGTTTCCGTTGGCGGGGGTTATTCATATGGTGCGCTAGGCATGACACACCACTCGACCGAAGATCTCGCCATTCTGCGCGCACTCCCCGAGCTGACCGTAGTGGCCCCAGGGGATCCGTATGAAGCGCAAGAAGCAACCCGGGCAATAGTGGCCCACCAAGGCCCCTGCTATCTCCGGCTGGGCCGTGCCGGCGAACAAAGGGTACATTCTTCCCCCGTGGAATTTCAAGTTGGGAGGGCGATTCAAGTTCGCTCCGGCGAAACTCTGACCCTGATCTCCACGGGCGCGCTTCTCCATACGGCCGTGACGGTAGCAGACCGGTTGGCGGACGATGGTGTATCAACGCGAGTTTTGAGCATGCACACTCTTAAACCTTTGGACGTGGAGGCGGTTCGAAGTGCTGCACGGGAAACCCGCGCTGTGATCACAATGGAGGAGCATAGTATTATCGGTGGGCTGGGAGGAGCTGTGGCAGAATGTCTAGCGGAGGAGGATCATTTGAAGGTTCCTTTCCGGCGGCTTGGGATTCCTGCTTCGTTTAGCGCTCAATTTGGAAGTCAGGATTATCTGCGGTCTGAGTGCGGACTCTCGCCAGAACGCATCATGGCTGCCCTGGAACCGTTGTTGCAGACGGTCCGGACCTGATGTTTTCCCGAAACATGGCCTCTCGCTCTGGCCGTGAGGGGGCTAACTTAATGTATACTCATCGGGAATCTGAAAAGAATTCTCAATAACCAATGCATGAGATATTTCCCCGACGTACGATAGGCACGGGGGGGGGGCGCCCCAAGGAGAGTGTTCATGCGCTATCAGTTCTACTCCAAACTCAATCAAAGCCTCTTAGAGGGGACGGTCATTGGTATTTCGCTCTACCTTGCATACCACGTGCGCTACGATGGGCAAATACCCGCGTACCAGAAGCTGCAGTTTTGGGCCTGCCTCGTGCCATTTGTAATCGGGCGAATGGCTACGAATTCGGCTTTTGGAATTAACCGCATTCAGTGGCGGCATGTCAGCCTCAGAGACGTCATATCGATCTGTAAGCCCTACGTAATTTTTTCGCTGATGTTACTACCGCTGAACCTTGCAATTGCCACGTTGTTGCATGTTTCCCGTATCCCATTCGGTGTAATCACCACTGAATTATTGTTTTCGCTTTGCGGCGCCCTGGGAGTTCGGGCAATACGTCGCGTCCTGTTTGAGCATTCCCTTCACGAAGAAGAAGGAAGAAAGTCCTCGGCACCACGGCGATTGCTGCTTATCGGTGCGGGCATCATAGGGGCCAACACTGCGAAGGAAATGACTGCTAGTCCCTCCACCAAGGTGGTTGGGTTCCTCGACGACGACCCCCACAAAATGGGATGTATTGTTGCGGGTGCGCCGGTATTAGGTACGACCTCGCAACTAACAGAGATAGTGACCCGCGAGAAGATTGACGCTGTCCTCCTGTGTATCTCGCCAAATCTGAGGGGATCATTCAACCGGTTGCTGGCGGTGCTCGACGGCCTCCCCGTCACGAGTAAGTTTGTTCCCACCATCACCGAAATTCTCGATGCCAAGGACGGGCTGCACCTGGGCATCAATCATTCAGCCCATCCACAAGACCGTACAGGCGCAAAGGTCAAAGCCCCTGAGCCCCCCACACCAAGACCGAGGACGGAAATTCGTAACAAGTGTGTTCTGATTACCGGCGGCGCTGGGTTTATTGGTTCCTCGCTCGCAGAACGCCTGGCAAATGATAACCAGGTGCTGCTCCTGGATCGCTTCTTCCATGACCAGCCGTATTCCTTCACGAACCTCAGCTCGAACCGAAACATAAAGACTTACGAGTGCGACATCCTTGATGGAGCTGCCGTCGATGACCTGGCGCTCCAAGCCGATGTCGTAATTCACGCCGCGGCGATTGTGGGCGTAGGCCGTGTCTGTACGTATCCACGGGAAACGCTGGAGACAAATTTTGCCGGGACGTCTCGAATTCTAAGAGCACTTGAAAAGAATGCACATCTCGATCGCTTCGTTTACTTCTCAACGAGTGAAGTTTTTGGTGTGAATTCGTTCCGTGTTCACGAGGATTCACCTTCAGCAGTGGGACCGGCGGCGGAAGCGCGATGGAGTTATGCCATTGCGAAATTGGCAGGCGAACATCTTGTGAAAGCATACCACCGGCAAGCCGGAACTCCGGTGGTCACAGTTCGTCCTTTTAACGTATTCGGGCCTCGGCGGTTAGGTGCACATGCCATCCTTCGCTTTGTACTGGATGCGCTAAGAGACAACCCAATTGAAGTTCACGGAGATGGCTCGCAGATTCGTTCTTGGTGTTACATTCAGGATTTCTGTGACGCGATTTATGAAATGCTGGTACGGCCTGAAGCCGTCGGCGAAGACTTCAATATTGGGAATCCAATTAACACACTGACGGTACTACAACTCGCTCAGCAGGTCGTCGAGGTTACTGGGCGGCGTGTACCGATTAACCTTGTTCCTGCGCCGTTCCCGGATATTGAAATTCGCGTGCCTTCCTTAGAGAAGGCGCGGCTCATTCTCGGGTATGATCCGACTTATGATCTGCGCCGTGGATTGGAACTCACCACGGATTGGTACGTAAAACACATGGACTTCTTCGAAGCTAAATTGCCTCGAGCAGCGGTTGTCAGCCCAACCCTCTAGCAGGATGTTTGGTTTCCTAACGCCCCAGAGACTCGGCCGTGCGTAATTTGCCGGGGAGAACGGGTGGAACTCTACCTTATCGGTATCTGCTCGACTCGATCCAATTTGAAAACCCAATCCAGGGTTCCAGCCCTTTGTACCACAGTACGAAAGTACCCCGGTCCCACAATGGAATCCTCGACCGATCGGCGCGCCACGAACGAAAGATAAACAGATGGCCGTGTAGCTGCTGATAGACATCCAGGACAGGTGGGGGATTCTCTTTGCCTACCACTGGAGGTCAGAGAATGGGTAACGCAGCTTATGATCAGATCCAAGCGAGGAAGGTGAAGGCCAAGCTGCGCATGCTGCAGCATGCGCAGCGCGTGAGCGGCAACGTCAGCCAGACCTGCCGCTTTTTTTGAGTATCACGGGCGCTCTATTACATCTGGAAGGAGCGCTACGAGAAGCACGGGATTGCTGGCCTCCGAGATCTGCCTAGAAGGTCTCCCGTTAAAAAAACCAAGCAGTGAATAGTTGATAGTGAATTCATTTGATTTTCCAGGAAAGAAATTGCAAGGTTTTGGCGCGAGGAGCGCTGAA
>Ga0335073_10001406_pt1 | contig 32126 bp, 20 predicted proteins | sample Lox_Sample_22_FD_207093 | JGI IMG/M metagenome (GOLD analysis project Ga0335073, IMG submission 207093) | Soil microbial communities from Loxahatchee National Wildlife Refuge, Florida, United States - Lox_Sample_2.2 | ecosystem: Environmental > Terrestrial > Soil > Wetlands | place: USA... | reverse complement strand
CGATCTTTCGCGACTGAACTGCGAGCGAGTTTGGGTGGTTGATCCCCTGGATGGCACGCGCGAGTTCGTGCAGGGCATACCCGAATTCTGCGTCTCAATCGCAATGATCGAACGCGGGCAGCCCGTGGCCGGCGGGATTTGCAACCCCGCAACCAACGAAGTTTTTTTAGGCGCAGTCGACAGCGGGCTCACCTATGACGGCGCCGCTGCTTACACCAGCGATCGCAGCAAGCTCCAAGGCGCGATCGTCCTTGCCAGCCGTAGTGAAACAAACCGAGGCGAGTGGGAGAAGTTTAAGAACGCACCATTCAAGATCCAACCCACCGGTTCTGTGGCGTACAAATTAGCGCGAGTATCCGCAGGACTGGCCGATATCACTTTCACGCTCACGCCTAAACATGAATGGGACATCGCCGCTGGCGCGGCTCTGGTTTTAAGTGGAGGCGGATTTGTTCAGACACTGAACGGTGCGCTTTCCTGCAATCGGGAAAGTCCTCTCATCGACGGGCTGATTGCAGGCGGAGCATGTCTAAAAGAAGAGCTGCTCGAATTCCTGCAGCCTTATATAGCCACGTAACCGGGCGAATCACCTATCCGCAAATCACTGCTGGAAAAACGGATGTGAGCTGCTGCTCCACTCACCGATCGTTCTCGAGCGCTTGTTCGAATTCGGTGGCCACCGAAGCCCAGCTAAACTTGGTCTCCACCAGCGTTCTAGCCTCCGCCCCCAGGCGCCGGCGCTCGGCTTCGTTCTGCAACAGCAGGACGGCTGCTTTCGCGAAATCTTCCGGCCGATCGGCCAGCAACAGGTGGCGGCCGCTGTCGACCGGTAGTCCTTCAGCGCCGATCGTCGTCGAAATCACTGCTTTCCCCATAGACATCGCTTCGAAAATCTTCAGCCTCGTACCGCTGCCCACGCGCAAAGGAACAATGCAGGCCGAAGCGCGCGCGACGTGCGGGCGCACATCCTCCACCCAACCGGTAAGTTGGACCCGGTTGTTTTCCGCGGCCAGAGCTTCTAGGCGCCGCGAAGGCTTCCGTCCGACAACAATCAACTGGACGGCCGGAACTGCCTGCGAGATGCGAGGCAGAATTTCCTTCGCAAAATAAAACATTCCATCTTCGTTCGGCAGCCAATCCATCGAGCCGGTAAAGACCAGGAGATTTTCCTCTTCGGCCGCCGGACGGGGGGCGAAGTAGTCAATATCCACACCAGTCGGGATAACCCGGAGCTTCTCGGGCGAGATCACCTTGGCAAAAACCTCCCGGTCGGCAGTCGAGACCGCGAGGACCAAATCCGCCTTCCGCAAATACGCATTCTCTGCCCGTTCCATGGCGCGCCATTCACGCCAGGTGACAAATTTCCACAGAGGATTGCTCGCCACTTCATAGTGCCGTTTCCAGATCGTCGCCTCGACGTTATGGGTAAATAGAACCTTGCGGCAAGGGCTGTCCCAAGGAATAACGCTGGCGGCACAAACAAAATCGCAGACGATTACGTCGTAGTTTCCCTTCTTCACCAGGGCGCCGAGTTCTCTTGCCACATGCGGCCGATAGTATTTGCGGATACTGTACGGCTCTCGCGAAGCCAGGCCGGCAAGATATCTGAAAGACTCGCCCACGCTTTTCGGCGATGGCAACTGCAGTGGGAAACAAACCACCCGCTCACAAATACTGTTTAGCTCCGCGTGCGCAGCTTCGTCCTCTTGCCCATGAAACCCGAAAAAAGTCACCTGATGCGCCTTAGCAAGCTCGCGCACGAGATTGTAGCTGCGGATACGTCCTCCGCTGTCAAGCGGGAGTAATCCGCCGGCTTTGGCCCAGAGAATTCTCACTGATTATCAGCAGATCCGTTGGTGCGAGGGTCAATGGGCGCATTAATGATTTCGATTTTGATTTCGATCTCGACCATGGCGGTGTACGCGTCGCTGTCAGCGAATTTTGGCGGAGCAGAAGCAGTCGAGCCTTACGCGCCGCCTGTTCGTTATAACATGGGCGCAGACTGAGAGACCCCGTTCAATGATTGACGACAGTTCAAACAAAGCAACCCCACGCTGTTCAAACCTCTATGTGCTGGGCGGAAGACAGCGCCGTTTGCTGCTGAAGAAAGAAGAAGAATGGAACCTGTATGAAGCAGCAATAATTCTGGAGATCGATCTCGAAAGCGGTTCCGTAAAAACGCTGGTCGAGTACAAGACTCCCCTCGAAGCTTCCGCCGGAGAAAATTCTTCCAGTGTCTTCAAGTCCGGCACGCTCATAGGCGACAGGCTCTACGCCTGTACCTCCACCGAACTGCTCGTGTTCCAATTGCCGCAATTTCAGGTCGTCAAATACATCTCGATTCCCTGCTTTAACGATGTTCACCACGTGGCACCTGGCAGTGACGGCAGTCTGCTCGTGGCCAATACCGGTCTCGACATGGTCGTGAAATTGACTGCCGAGGGTGACGTACTGCGGTATTGGAACGTCCTGGGAGAGGATCCGTGGTCACTTTTCTCATCGGAGCGAGATTACCGAAAGGTGGACAGCACCAAACCGCATCGCTCCCATCCGAATTTTGTGTTCGAGCTCGAGGGCGAAATCTGGGTAACTCGTTTCCGGCAACGAGACGCGATTTGCTTGTCAGATCCCCACAAGCGCATAGAGATCGCCATCGAGTCTCCTCATGACGGCCTGGTCACAGAGGACAGGATTTATTTCACGACGGTTGACGGCCGTGTTGTTATTGTCGATCGCAACTCACTGCGCATTGAGATGGTGGTTGACCTTAAAGAAATCGATGGCCAGGACTGTATCTTGGGCTGGTGCCGGGGAATTCTCCCCCTCGATGACCGGTGTTGCTGGATTGGATTTACTCGGGTGCGCAAAACTCAGCTTCACGAAAATGTACTATGGGTCAAAAAGCTCCTGCACGATGGCGTCACGGAACGACCAACGCATATCACGCTTTACGATCTGGTGGATCGAAAGTCGCTCCGCGAAATTAACCTTGAAACCCATGGCATGAACGTGGTGTTCAGCATGTTTCCTGCAAACTGCTCTCCCGGAAACTGAACGGACATTGGCTTCAGCAGCTGCGCGAACAACTACACAAGTGCGTACGAAGCGCGCTTCGGCAACACAGATGGCCCCGCATTCCTGGTAGAGGAATCAAAATTTACTGTACTGTGAGCTTTGCGGTTCCGGTCACTCCGTCCAAGGAAGCTTGGATCGTTGTCTGCCCACTCGTGCTGCTTGCACTAGCCACACCGCTCGAGTTAATCGTGGCCACATTCACGTCGGTTGAAGTCCAGGTAACTTGACCACTGATGTTGATGGTCGAGCCATCGTCGAAATTTCCCGTGGCGGTGAATTGCTGGGTACCGCCTGCGGCTATGGATGGCGCACTCGGCGAAACGGAGATTGATGTCAATTTCGCGTTCGTGACATTAAGCGTTGTAGTCTGACTTTGCCCGGCAAAAGACGCGGTAATGGTCGTGCTTCCGGCGGTATTGCCCCCAGTCGCCAATCCGAAACTCCCCGGCCCGTTACTGATCGTGGCCACGGACGGGTCAGATGAAGTCCACGTCGCGCCTGTAGTCAGATCGATGGTGCCATTGGCGAAATTTCCCTGTGCCGTGAAAGCCAGCTCGATTCCTTCAGGCACCTTGGCATTCGAGGGGGTGATGGTGATGGATTGGAGGCCCGAACCTTCCACTGCCACGCTGCCTGTTGCCGAAACGCCCTCGAAAGTGGCCGTGATGGTCGCGAGTCCTTGCGACTGTCCTGTCACCGTTCCGCCAATGTTAACCGTCGCTATCTGGGAATTGGAGCTACTCCAGGTCGATTGAGTGTTAACATTTTCCGTACTTCCATCGCTCCAGGTTGCCGTCGCGTCCAGCTGCTTGATCGCGCCGGGAGCAACCGTCGAGCTACCGGGACCAACTGTAAGTTTGCTGAGTGTGCTGCTTGAAACGGTCACCGGCACCGTTCCGGTTGCGCTCGCGCCTGCAAAACTGAATAGCGCGCTCACGTTCGCAGTGCCGCTCGCGACTCCGTTCACAACGCCCGTAGTACTGCCGGAATTTCCCACGGTTGCCACCGCACCCTTGTCGGAGCTCCAGGTGACTGTGGAGGTTATGTTCTGACTCGATGAGTCGCTGAACTGCCCGGTTGCGGCAAGGGGCTGGCTTCCATTAATTGGAATGTTTACCGGGTTTGGCGTAACTACGATTCCGGTTATAGTCGCGTTCGTTACGGTGAGACCAGTGGAACCGGATACCGAACCGAGGGTCGCATTGATCGTTGCCTGCGTATTTGCCGCAACCGCCGCACCCATCACTGTATTTCCGGAAAATGAGACCACTGACGTATCCGGCGAAGACCATGTCACTTGAGACGAAAGGATATGGGTGCTGCCATCATTGAAAGTCCCGGTCGCCGTATACAGAATCTTTGTCCCCTGAGCGATGGTTGCGTTCGCCGGCTGAATCGCAATCGAGACGAGGTCGCTCGCGTTCACCGTCACGTCGGTAGTGGCCTGAACGGAATCCGTTGTGAAATTCGCGGTGATGACGCTCATGCCTAAATTTCTGCCCGTAACCAAACCGCTGGCCGTTACAGTTGCAATCGAAGTAGTACCTGAGCTCCATGTCACGATATCGGTAACATCCTGCGAACTTCCGTCCGAGAAAGTAGCTGTGGCGGTCATCTGCTGGGTTTGATCCAGCGGCAAATTCGGATTGGAAGGAGTTATCGACAATCCAGTTGCGTTTTCGTTGGTTACGGTCAAAGTCACCGGCGAACTTGATATTGATCCTGAAGCGGCGGTAATCGTCGTGGTGCCGGCCGTGAGGCCCGTTGCCAGGCCTGCGGTCGGGAACGTACTGCTGATCGTCGCGACGGCAGTATTTGTGGACGTCCATGTGACGCTCGAAGTGATGTTTTGCGTGCTCTTGTCGCTGTACGTCCCGGTCGCGATGAATTGGGCAGTGGTGTTCTTTGCGATGGTGGAAAGGTTCGTAGTTACCGCAATCGAAACCAGGTTGGGCGCAATCGTCAGCTTGAGCGAACCGCTAATCGAATTCGACGCGGCCGTGATCGAGACGTTTCCACTTCCAACGGCAGTGAGCATGCCCGAAGTACTGATACTCGCAATTGTGGCATCCGAAGAAGTCCAGGTTACCGATGAAGTGAGGTCTTTTGTGCTCTGGTCGCTGTAGGTGCCCGTAGCCGTCAACTGAACCGTCTGCCCGACCGTAATATTTGTGCTCTGGGAGCTTATGGCAATGGCGGTAAGTTTGGGCGCATCAGACCCCTGCGAGTTCGTCCCCGAGCCGCTGACACAACCGAGCGAAAGAGCCAGGACTCCGAGAACTGTTCCGAGCCATACCTTGCGCATTGATCCGCTCCTTGACGAAATTCAGTTGCGGTGACGGGAGCACGACACAGTCCAAAGCCGCTGCCGCAAGTTCCTGAATCAGAGCACGTTCTGCAGACGGCCGGGGTCCTTGGCAGGGCAATACGAAAACCTTTGCTCATTCGTGAGGCGAAATACTTTCACGTTATTACGAAAGTAATTGCCGGATCTTGCTGTTTATGGACTGGCGCAAGGCTCACAATTTAAGGGAAATCCCGCAATGGACGGGCAATTGGACAAAAACAGAGGATTCAAGGGTGCTCAAAAACGCACCTCTGGGTTGACCTCTAGTGACCTAACCACCGCAAGCGACTTTAGCTAGACTGCCAGCAAACAGATTGGGGACCATCCCCCTCATTTTAAATTCTTTATCCGAGGTCACCTGATGCTGAAGGTATGCGTTGGGCAGGTATGCAAGTCGCCACGAAAATCCGGGATACCAAGCAACTGTGTAATTGCTTTGTTTTTAATTATTTGTATTCTCCTCGTTGCTAAAAGCACGTACGCGCAAGATGATTTGGACCGTCTACCCCGGGTCGGGGGCTTGGAAGGAATTGGGAACTTCGAACGCTTCGGACGCTTCGAAATTGTCGCCGACTTTCCTGAGGGTACAACGGGAAATGCATATCAGGGCTCAATTCGGGCCATAGGCGGCCGCGCCCCTTACCGCTTCTTTGTTGCGGGCGCACTGCCAAGCGGCCTGACCCTGAATTCCACCACCGGAACTGTAAGCGGGATGCCTCGTACTGCAGGAACAAGCTATTTGAAGTTGTTTGCCTGGGACGCAAACGGACGATACTCGGCCTTTGTCACCCATATTGGTATTCAGAAGGCCGCCTGGCCCACCATTAGCGTAACGGTTTCGCCTGCAAGCGCGAATGTATTGTCAGGAAAAACCCAGCAGTTTAGCGCTGCGGTTGAAGGAACCGCGAATACTGCCGTGACTTGGTCGGCAACGGCTGGCAACATTTCAACCAGCGGTTTATTTACCGCGCCTTCCGTCAGCCGCGCTACGACGGTGACGCTCACCGCCAGGAGCGGAGCCGACTCGAGTAAGAAGGCGAGCGCCACGATTGCGGTGAATCCAGCCAGCAGCATTCCTGCTCTGACCATTGGGACAGTAACTCTTCCAGTCGCAGACATCGGCGCGAGCTACAGCGCTCTGTTATCTGCAAGTGGCGGCAGCCTGCCATATCGCTGGAGCATCGAATCCGGCTCTCTGCCATCCGGAGTTCAACTGAGTGTTGGAACGGGAACCATCAGCGGTGTCGTCAATACCTCTGGATCATTTGCGTTCACAGCGACGGTTACTGATGCGGCAGGAACCAGCAGCCAGAAGAACCTGACGCTCACTGTCACAGCTGGAAGCGGTGCCTGCGGACCTCCGCTGTATGGATGCTCCCGAACCGACAACGCCTTCGTCGCGATTCCGAGCGTGATTCCCAGCTGGGGTGGGGCAACCGGCATCAATCGAGTCGTTACTGATCCTGACTTCCACAACCCAATCGTGCGAGTGACCGATGCAACCATCGGCACGCCTACCAACACATATTGCACCGGTTTAGACGGCTCCGGAGACATGCCGGAATTGTGGAATAGCGATTCGACTCTGTTGCTTGCCTGCGATGCCGGCGGGAATTATTTCCCCATCTCATTTGACCCGGTCAATTTCAAATCGCTCGGGCCGCTTTATGGGACAAATCCGGTTTTTGTCAGCGGACAGGGGGTCTTTTCCCACTCAAATCCGAATATGTTTTATGCCTTCAGTAAAGGGGAGCTCTTCAGCATTGATTATTCCAACCGCACTACAAGGCCAACCCCGCAGCTGATGTATGACTTCCACAACTGCGGCGTGGCCAGCGTTGGCTGGCAAGCGGTTGGCGGATCCGACACTGAGGACACAGTTTTCAGTGACGCTTTCTCGCTTACCGAGGGCCAAGGCACGGGCTACTTTATCGCCGTTTATAACTCCTCGACGAACCAGTGCTTCAATCTCAATACTTCGACGGGGATGGTCACGCGCTATCCAGGCGCAGTTCCTATCGGCAAAGTCAGCATTCCGGACCGCTTTTATATCCACAACGTGAAGATGAAAGGCAGCACCACCCTAGTAGTAGCGCAAAACAGCTGTATTTCGAACTGCAGTGGCAGTCCGTACGCCTGGGTCATCGGCACCACACAAATGTATGCGCTGGGTTCAACCGAGGGCGGCGGGCACTGGGCTGTGGGCTGCGAAAAGTGGCTGAACCAGCCGGGAGATCTCTACGAGTACAACGTGGTCAGAGAATTCGAAAATCCAAGTTTGTGGACTCCTGTCTGGTCGGTTTCGGCCGCGCAGTGCGGAGGCGCGTCAAGCACCTCATGCACCCAGCCGTTTGATTCCCACCCGGCTTGGCTAGGTGGTTGTTCCGATACCGGCCCGGTATGCATGGCAACGGTCTCCACAAACGATGTTATTGACCATCCATACCAGAACGAAATTGTCTGCTTCACCACCGACGGGTCGAACCGGCAAATAAGGTTTGCCCACACCTATTCCAGCCTGGCGCTGCAGGGATTTGACGCTCAATGGTCGATTGGCCAACCTTCGCAGGACGGCCGTTTCTATGCGTGGACAACGAAAGCCGGCGGACAGTTCGGCTGCACCAATGGCGCCTCAAGTTGCACGGCAGATTTGAAGCGTTCTGACGTGCTGGTGGTCAAACTGCAGTAATCACGCAATCGCGCGGATCGGAGCATGCGCAAACTTTATGCATGTCCGATTCCGCGCTTCTTTTTAAACCCAGTCAGGTGCTCAGCCGTTGAGCCAGCAAACTTCTTGAAAATCATTCAACGCCGTCGTGTGTTTATACTTCTTCTTGCGAGTAGGAACATCCATGCCGCGGGGTTAGCTTGCGCTTCAGAACTGTCCTGCTTCTTTCGTATTTCACGGTTTCGTTGAGCGTACTGGCCCCAAGCTTCCTTACTTCGCTCAGAGCTCAGGCAAAGCCAACGGCTCATTCGAACACGAACTGCGGACCTCCACATTACTGCGCCGATACTAGTCTGCGAGTTATTCAGGAAACAAAACTGCCGCCGCCGCCGGTGAATCAGGTTTTTACTGACCCGGATTTCGGCTCGCGAATGGTCCGGGTGACAGACGCCGGTGGAATCGACGGCCAACTGAGTGGTATGAGCTTTACTACAAACTCCTCGGCGGAAATCAATGAGTGGGGAAAGTTTGATCCGGCGCTCGGGCCACATGGTGGATACTACTTCTACGTCATGACATCCGGCGGAGGGGCAGTTTTCTTCTCGATGGACGCCCTCACCATGCAGGTCACGCCTCGATGTGGCTCTCAGCCGAGCTGCCGCTTCCGCTCCGACGGAACTTTCAGTTACGTCGATCCAAACCTGGTTTATGGCCACTTCGAGGGTCCCGGAAATAAAATTGACGTGTTCGATCTGACCCGAGGAAAACAATCCACGGTTTACGATTTCAGTAAATGCCCTAACATTCCGCGCGAGTTCGCCGGTTATCAGGGAAGTCTCACAAACAGCGGAGACGACAGCAAGTTCTCAAGCTACTTTGGAGGGCGGGCGCAAGGTTTTACTACGCTGGTCACGTACTACGACCGCACTGCCGACCGATGCTACTGGTATGACACCGCGACCGGCACGATGGGTGGCACGGGAATGCGTAACACGCCGGTATCGGTGGGAATGCTTCCGCCGCCCGGCGCTCCCAACCTAAAAGCAACCGAGGGAAATCTTCCGGCCGGCGACTACTACGTCGAGATCACGGCCAGCACCCGGATGAATCCTGAGCCCGGCGAGACCGCCTCTTCTCCGGAAGCGCACATCAAGCTGAATTCGCCGGCTGGAATCGAGGTTGCAGCGCCGACCCTCGACAATCCGTATCGACTGGCAGTGACAGGCTATAACGTCTACATCGGCGATTCGCCCGGGCGTGAAATGCGGCAAGCTACGTTGCAGCCCCTTTCGACGGCTTATGTGCAGTCGGGTAAGCCACGAAACGGACCCCCGCCTCCGCCAACCACGACAGCCGGATATAACATTCACAATGCGCGACTGAGCCGCGACGGAAAAGTCGTAAGAATCAACCCCCAACAATCTCGTGGTATCTACTTCTGGACGCCAGGTACGACGAAAGTTTCTGAGTGCCCGATCTCCGGAGCTGGACCGCGAGAGCTTGCCAATTTTTGCGGCGGACACACCGTCCTGGGGTACAGCCACATGATCAACCACGATGGTCCCGCCCCCTATGCCAGTCTGTTGCTGCGATCGCTCTCAGATCTCGACCATGCGACCGAACTTCTCCCGACCAACCCCGGCGTGCCAGCAGACATGGACACTCACTGGTCATGGAACGACGCCGACGTTTCCGACAGCACCCCCGTATGCGGGGCATTTTCCGCGTCCAGTTTCCGGGTCCAGGGAGACGGCACCGAAAGACCCACCAATCCGCTGCTGGCAGTCCGCCAAGCCTGGGACCGCGAAATCGTTTGCGTGGCCACGAGCGGGCCTCCAACCGTATGGCGGTTTGTCCACCACCGCGCGACCGGCGCGTGTAACAGCAACGCGCGCGACGGCTCCTGTTTTGGCGCGATCGCGATTGGCAATGTCTCGCAAGATGGCAAGTTCTATTTGTTCAGCACCGATTGGGAATGGAGCCTTGGTGGCGACAATAAATTTCCCGGATGCCCTACAAGTGGCAGGTGCCGGGCTGACTCCTTTATTGTCGAGCTGAAGTGAAGTCCTGCGAGGTCCGGCGATTACTGCCATCAATTGACAGCGAAAGATCGAAATGTCAGTCTTGCTCGAAGCCTGTAGTGAGCAACAAGGGAAAGGCGTGGCAGAATCGGATGTCATTTGTGAGAACTGACGCCTCACTTCTCCTGCGGTGCACGGATTGCGGGTCGACCCTGAATCGCGGGAATTCCGGCTATCGCTGCTCCTCGTGCGGACACGAGTTTCCGGTTGTGCGCGGCGTGGCCAGGTTTGTGCCCCCGCGCAACTATGCCGACAGTTTCGGATACCAGTGGCACCGCTACTCGACCACTCAACTCGACCGCACCGGCGGTCAGGCTGACACTGATTTCACGCTCAGAACCGGTCTTCGCCCGGAGGACTTGAAAGGCAAGCTGGTGTTGGACGTCGGCTGCGGCATGGGGCGATTCGCCGAGGTTGCGACGCGTTGGGGTGCGACCGTGGTTGGAGTCGATCTCAGTAATGCCGTCGAAAAGGCGGCGCAGAATCTTGCCGATCGCGATTTTTTTGGCCTGCAAGCCGATGTCTTCCGTTTGCCGTTTGCGCCCGAAAGCTTCGACTGCATTTATAGTGTCGGAGTTTTGCACCACACGCCGAATTGCGAGAAGGCATTCAGCGCTCTTCCACGGTTGCTCAAGCCGGGGGGAGTCATCGCGATCTGGCTTTATAGCGGCTACAACAAGTGGTATCGCTTTAGTGACCTGTACCGCAAATTTACACATCGCATGTCCATTCGTGCACTGCACGGCGTAATTCGTGTTGCGGTGCCGTTCTTGTATGGAGTGGACCGCGGCCTGCGCAAGATTCCATTGGTAGGGTCACCCGCCGCGGGTTTAGTTCATCACGTGTTTCCGGTCTCCCAGAACCCTGATCCTGAGACACGAGTGCTGGACACCTTGGATTGGTATTCCCCGAGATATCAATCGAAGCACACCTACGAAGAGGTCTTTCGCTGGTTCGAGAAGTGCGGCCTTGAGAGCTTAAACGTCGGCGATCTCTCGATTTCGGTGCGCGGCCGCAAGCCTCTCACCTCCGGGCGAGCCGTTGCAGAATACGTGTAGCTCGGGTCAATGAGCGAAAGACGCTTCGCCCGGACTTTAACCAGACGTAGCGTTGGAGTTCGGGTTGTTCTCGAGTTCCAGGACGGAAAGGTTCGAGAAGCGCCCCAGTGGCGTTCTGGTTTTCATCAGCAACTTGGCATTAAGCATGGCAGGATAAAAGCGATTGAGCAAAGAATGACGAAAGCCCCTCCCTCGCTCGGCTTGCGGCAGAGAGCGCGTGTATCCGAACTCCTCGAGGCATTCACCAATCAGAGCTTCTAATTGTGCGACTTCTTCTCGCGACAACTTCTCTTTCCAGCGTCCGATCGGGTTCGCTCTCTGCTCGTTGTCTGCACGGAAGGAAGAGTTCGATTCTCTGAGTCTTCCGAGTTTGGCGTTCTGGATGCGATCGTAATCCAAGTCGTGGTCGATGAATTCTCCCAGAGCGCGAAGAACGTTTCGCGGGTCAAGAATCAGATCCTCGTAGTGGATCTCAAGGTAATCGGAGGGTATGGTTCGGCCGTGTTCTCGCCCCTTGCGTACGAACCATTGCCAGTAGAGAGCAGTTTCGCTCAGGCTACGGTTTTGACGATCCCAGGGGAAGGGATTGAAGCCGCCCATTTTTTTCAGCGACACGGCGATGTCGCGGCCATCGCGAATGATGTGAACAAACAGGCATTCCGGAATGTCGGCTTTGATCTCCGGCAGGTGCAGGGCAGCATCGGGATCGTACACGGCCCAACGGTCCACGTTCTGACTTCGGGCGATCTCGTCCATGTGGATGCGAATGAAATCGCCGCCATTCCTGCATTCTTCTAGAATTTTTGTCCTCAAAAAGCCTGGATCAAGTTCTGAGCGGCGAAACCCTTTGCTATGGAGCCATACGCGCAGGAGTTTCTTTCGGTTTTCTAAATCGTCAAGTTTTCCGAAACGCGGAATGAGAACTTCGTGAACTGGCAGGTAACCACGATAAACGGCGAAGTTTCCAGCGGAAAGCAGGGTATCGTAGAGCAGGTTGGTGCCCGAGCGATGGCAACCCATCACAAATACGGGACACCTTTTTCTCTCAACTGTCTTCACTGGGCTAACGGGATTCTCTATTTGGCGCATCGTGGGGCCTGATCCAGGGCTCAGTATAACAAGGTGTTTTCTGCCGCTAATCGCACCCATCGCCTCTTTTCGGGCGTCCAAAGCCGGATTCACGGGAAGGCCATCCGCGCGTTCTGGTTGTTCTAGGTAATATTGCCGCACCCGGCAACGCATGTTAGGTTCTATCAGCGGTGCGCTGAAAATTTCCCCTGGTGCCTTTGAATGTGGACTCGCAGGAAGTAGTTTCCTCCAAAACCGATCGACCTGATGCCGGAGTTGCGCCTGCAGCAGCAAGAGCGCACGCCCACAGTATGGATCGCTCTCTGGCGCGGAATCTGACCTGGAGAGCGACAGGCGATTGGGTAAGCCAGATCCTCAGTTGGGCGTCGCTGTTGATCGTTGTACGGCTGCTGACCCCGGCCGATTTCGGCATAGCGGCCATGGCCGTAATCCTTCTTCCTTATCTCCGCTATTTGGGCGAATTCGGCATTCCCCGCGCCATCGTTAATTTGCGTGACTTGACGGAGGATCAAATCGCCCAGCTCAACACCGTGGGAGTGTTGCTGGGCATAAGCTGTTTTCTTATCGGCGTGCTCGTTGCGAAGCCGTTCGCCATGTTCTTTCACATACCGGCACTGACGCCGGTGGTGATGGTTACCTGTGCGGCGCTCATACCAGATGGATTGCGGGCGACTTCAGAGGGGCTGCTCACGAGAGAAATGCGATTCGGCCTGCTTTCGTGGTTTGAAGCGATACGCGCGATCGTCGCAGCCATTGCTACTCTGCTGCTCGCTTACTTTCATTTCGGCTATTGGGCACTGATCTGGGGGAACCTGCTGGGAACAGTCACTCGCTCAAGTCTGATTTTGGCATCCAGGCCGCATCGATTTGCCGTTCCACACTTGGGTTCTATCAGGGAGGCGCTTCGCTTCGGAAGACATGTGATGGTGTCCGTCGTGGCACTGAACTCCTATCAAAGACTTGACAACGTGACGGCCGGTCGCGTGCTCGGACAGACTGCACTGGGCTTTTATGGCATGGCTTGGACGCTTGCCAACGTGCCGATTGAAAAGGTGACATCGCTGGTCACAACCGTTATCCCGAGCTATTTAGCGGCCGTGCAGAATGATTCGTTGGCGCTCAGGCGTTATCTCCGCACACTGACCGAGGCGATTGCGCTTTTAACTTTTCCCGCGACCATCGGAATCGGACTGGTGGCGCACGAACTTGTTCCAATTGTCTTGGGACCCAAGTGGACGGGCATGATCGTTCCCTTGCAGGTGCTGACGCTCTATGCCGGTTTCCGCTCGGTAATGGCGCTCATCCCGAAGGTCCTGACGGCGGTGGGCAATCCCCGCTATGTGATGTGGAATGATCTTGCGGCGCTGGTGATTCTGCCGATCGCGTTCTATCTGGGCAGTCATTGGGGGACGGGCGGTATCGCCTGGGCTTGGGTAGTTGCATATCCGATTGTGGTGGTGCCGCTCTATCGCAAAACATTCGCTACGATACAGATGAAAACTTCTGAGTATTTGCGCGCCATTTGGCCGGCGCTCGAAGGAGTGCTGGTAATGTCGCTGGCTGTACTGGCCGTAAAGTGGGGAGCACATTCTGCGCGGCCATTTGTATTACTCAGCGGCGAAGTGGCAGCGGGCGCACTTGCTTATGCGGCGACTGTATTGCTACTGCACCGAGAACGCGTGCTCGCGTTTATCAGCTTTGCCAGAGGATTGGCTCTTCGCAAGTCCTAAATTTTGCCTGTCAGTGAAAACCGGTGCGATCACCTAGTGGCGATCCTTGCCCGCGCACTGCGAAAGTCGTCCCGCTGCGCAGGTGTCGCGAAATATGCAAAAACGTGCAGTTCGCAACGGTATGATCTGGTTACAGTCTTCAAGTTCGCGTATATACGGATGACGTTTATCTCATTACAAACAAAAGGTTTATAATTATCCCAGCCGGTCCTGTGTCCAACGATGATTGGCAATTTCCGTGCCCCATCTCAGGACGAAGCCATCGCGTCAATTATTCTTAACCCCAGATCGAAGAATCAAGATCGAAGAATTAGGATCGAGGACTGTGATTTCGCAAGTCCACGCAAGGTGGTCGCGTTTATCCCAGATGAGCTGGGACGAAATGCAGACTCGTCTGCGGCAGGAGATGAACAAGCGGGTTGATTGGGCGGTTTATTCGGCGGGCTTGAATCCTAGCCGCAACGGAGTCAGTGCGGGAGCCGAAATATCAGGACAATTTTTTTTTAAACCAGAGGAAGTCCAAGGTCGCGTCACGCTGCTGAAGAAGTACCTTCCCGACGCGGTTGAGACGATTCTGCAGGACGCGGACGGAATCTGCCAGCATCATTTTCATCTACTTGGTTACCCAGATCTGGACTACAGTCGTGAAATTGATTGGCATCTTGATGCGGTACACGGAAAGCGAGCGCCGCTTCAGCCGTGGTTTCAAATTCGCTTCCTCGATTTTTCCCAAGTCGGCGATCACAAAATTATTTGGGAGTTGAATCGTCTCCAGCATTTTGTCACTTTGGCGAAAGCCTGCGTGCTTTCCGGCGAACAACGGTATCGCAACGAGCTGATTCGGCAATGGAGTTCATGGCAGAACGCGAATCCGTATCCGCTGGGCATCAATTGGGCAAGCAGCCTTGAGGTTGCTTTCCGCAGCTTGTCGTGGCTATGGGTATTACAAATACTCGGGGCTGAAATTCCCGCAAACTTCCGCCACGATCTGAAACAGGCGCTTGCGAGGAATGGGTGGTATATCGAGCGATATCTGTCTACGTATTTTTCGCCGAACACCCATTTGCTAGGCGAGGCCGTAGCTTTGCTTTTCCTGGGAACGCTGTGCCCGGAGTTTCGCGAGTCCAAGCGATGGCGCGAGAAGGGTTGGCGCATTGTGACCGATGAGTCTCAGCGGCAGGTCAGGCCAGACGGCGTTTATTTTGAGCAGTCGCTCTACTATCACGTCTACGCACTGGATTTTTTTCTTTACGCTCGCTGCCTCGCGTCCTGCAACGGAATCGAAATCCCACCTGAATTCGATTCGACACTGAAAAAAATGCTCGATGTCCTGCGTACGCTCGCGCAGGCCGGGCGCATTGAAGGTTTTGGTGATGACGATGGCGGCCGCGTATTTGATCCGCACCGCAACCGTGCCGAGCATATGACCGATCCTCTGGCTACGGGCGCGGTTCTTTTCCAAAATGATGATTACAGTTCGGCGGCGCGACTGACGGAGGAATCAATCTGGCTGTTCGGTGAAACGGCTACGGAGATTCTGAGGAGCACCGCTGGGGTTGCGCGGAAGCCAGAATCAAAGCGTTTCCCGTCGGGTGGTATCTATGCAATTGCTGCCGCGGAGCCGCGAAGACAATTAATGATGATCGACGCTGGGCCTCAGGGGACTGGGCGCAGTGGTCACGGCCACGCCGACGCATTAAGCATACGTTTTTCAGCCGATGGACGCCGGCGGTTGATCGACCCTGGAACGTATAGTTATGTCGAGAGCGATGAGCGGACTGCGTTTCGCGGCACTGGCGCTCACAACACATTGCGGGTTGATGGTGTCGATCAGGCAATCGAAGATGGACCTTTCGCCTGGAGCTCTATCCCACAGGCCCGGATCGAGAGCTGGATCGAAGGAGAAACCTTCACGCTGTTTTCCGCCAGTCATGACGGTTATCAAAGACTCATGGATCCGGTCACTCACCGTCGGCAGGTTGTGCAAGTCCGCGATTTCTGGCTCATGCGTGACGCTGCATTTGGGCGCGGGCAACATGATCTCGAGATATTTTGGCACTTCGCGCCAGAAATGAGTGTCGAACCCTCAGACGAAATTTTCCTCGCCCGACCCGCTGATGATTCGGAGATGCAGCTGGAACTGCTGCCTGCAAAAAACTCCGGCTGGGCTTGTGAAATGATTGAAGGTTCTTTTTCTCCGGCTTATGGAAGCAAGTTGGAGGCGGCTTTATTGCGATGCAAAATTCACACGCATATGCCGGCGGAATGTGCGACGCTGCTTGTGCCTTCGATCGGGCAAAGGCCGAGTCGCGGGATTTTCTACGCCGTAAGCACGCCGGCTGTTAACGACAAAGGCAACGTTAAAGCGTATTGCTATCGCCGCTCAGAGGAATCCTCGTACATGATTTTTTGCGATTGCGCCGGGGGTTGGCGCGCTGGTCCGTGGGAGAGTGATGGGCGTTTTCTATTTTGCCACGTGCAATCGAATCGGGTGACTCAAGTTGTGAGTTGTGGAGCGAGCTTCATCAAGTTCAACTCGGCCGTCGTGTTTAAAACCACAACGCCGGTTGAGCGTTGGGAATGGATGCAAGGGACAGATGGAGCCGAAGTTTTTTCCTCCGATAGCGTTCTGGCCGGGACATCGGCAGAACACGTCTTCGAGCGTGGCAATGCTTCATTTGAACCGAGACAGTAGGGGTGCTCGATGTGCGGGATCGCGGGTGAACTGAAATTCGGTAAAGACGCGCAGGTTGACGCCGGCGTTCTGCGGCAGATGTGTGACGCAATGATTCACCGCGGCCCTGACGATGAGGGTCTCTACGTTCGCGGTAGCGCGGGGTTGGGCATGCGTCGGCTCAGCATTATCGATCTTGCAACCGGGCATCAGCCCATCAGCAATGAAGACGGCACGATCTGGATTGTTTTTAACGGTGAAATCTACAATCACCGGTCACTCCGTGAACAACTGATCCTGGGCGGGCATCGCTACGCTACACATAGCGACACAGAAACCATTGTTCATCTTTATGAGGAGTACGGGCGAGATTGCGTGCAGCACCTGCGCGGCATGTTTGCCTTCGCTCTATGGGACACGCGCAGACGTAGTTTATTTGTCGCGCGCGACCGCCTTGGCATCAAGCCTCTTTACTATCGGGCCACTCCCGATTCGTTCCTCTTTGGCTCAGAGATTAAAGTCATTTTGGCGTACCCCGGCGTAAAACCGGAGTTCAACCAGGCAGCGCTTCCCGAGTATCTCGCATTCGGATACCTCTCCGGCCAGGACACGTTCTACCGCGGAATTCGCAAGCTGATGCCCGGGCACGTGCTGGAAGTGAATGAAAGCGGAGAAGTCCGCATTGAGCGCTATTGGGACTTGCCCTGTACCGGCGAGGAAACGCCGCGCTCCGAGGATTACTACATCGAGAGTTATCGTGAACTGCTCGAGCAAGCGGTCGAAAGTCATTTGATGAGCGATGTTCCGCTTGGCGTGTTTCTCAGCGGAGGACTTGACTCGAGCGCAGTGGCAGCGCTGATGACCAAAATTCGGCGCGCGCCCATTGAGACTTTTTCCGTTGGCTACGCAGAGCACAAATATAGCGAACTGCCCTACGCGCGGATGGTCGCCGATCACATTGGATCCGTTCACCGCGAGGTGCTGGTGTCGGCCGAGGAATTCTTCGACACACTACCTAAATTGATCTGGCATGAGGATGAGCCGATCACCTGGCCATCGAGTGTGTCTCTTTATTTCGTCTCCCGTTTGGCCAGTGAGCATGTGAAAGTGGTGTTGACGGGCGAAGGAAGCGACGAAACTCTCGCGGGATATACGCGGTACGCGTTCACGCTTAACAACGCCGCGCTTGACCGGGCTTATCGAACCATCTTGCCTTCTTCCGCGCGACGCAAGCTTCGACAATTGGTTGCATCTTCTCCGCTGATTCATGCTCATGTGCGCAGAAAGTTGGAGCACACGTTTGTAGCGCGTGATGGCGACTCTTGGCCCTCTTTTTATTTGGATAATTTTCTTTGCGCGTTCAGCGCGGCGGAGCAAACAGAGTTGCTTTCCCATGAAGTCGTCGGTGCCCTCAAGGATCAGTCTCCATACGAGAATGCACTTGAACAGTGGGAAAACGCCTCAGGCCCAATGTTGCAGCGCCTTCTGTACACCGACATTAAGACATATCTGGTTGAATTGCTCATGAAACAGGACAACATGAGCATGGCAACATCGATCGAGAGCCGGGTCCCATTTCTCGATCACGTGCTGGCCGAGTTTGCCGCCAATATTCCGCAAAGCGTGCAGATCAAAGGCCTGTCCGGGAAACGGATTCTGAAAAAAGCGGTGAAAGATCTGCTTCCGGGCGAGATTCTCTACCGGCCAAAGCTGGGCTTCCCGACTCCTTGGAGTGGCTGGCTCGCCGGTCCGCGTCTCGATGAGATTGAAAAGTTGTTGCTGGAGCAGCGTAGTTTGAGTCGCCAACTTTTCAAAAGCTCGGCTATCGAACGCCTGTTCCGCGAACATCGCAATCATTATCGCGACAATTATGACCGTATCTGGCGGCTGCTCAATCTCGAAGTATGGCACCGCGTCTGCATCGAAGGGGAACCGCATGACGGGGCGGTCACGAACGAAGTAAAACTCGTTCCCACTGCATGAGCCACTGTTCGCACGTACGCAACGCTTCGTTTTCGGAGGCCGATTGTCGGCAAACACGCCTGCTTCTGTGTTGAACGCGAATGTTCGACCGGCGGAGTTCAATGTCGCTGCCACCCCTGACGGCAAGGACTCCGGCCGGGATTGGCTAACTCGCCACTGGAGAGCCGCGCTCTTTTTTCTATTCCTGATCGCGTTTGCGGTGCGTCTGGTTTTTCTGGAGGTTGCTCCGAACAATACGACGGATGCCTGGTCACGTTATCACTATGCGGTGTTGTGGTTGCAGAACCCAACACACCTGCCGATCGCCACCTCATCCGACGCATGGTTACCGTTGCACATTTGGCTGCTTGGAGTCGTCCTCTGGCTGGCGAAAACTGAAACTGCCACACGCGTGTTTACCGCCCTATTGGGATCGCTGACTGTAGTTTTGTGCGCAAGTATATTCGCAAGGATTTTTTCCCGGCGCGTGGGCTTTGTGTCTGCGCTCCTGCTTGCGCTGTTTGGATTCCACGTTGCGTTCAGCATTACAACCAGCTCAGAGGTCCCGACGATCTTCTTTCTGGCTGCGGGAATGTATGGCTGGGTAAGGTACGCGGCGGACGATGGAAGGCTTTGGCTAGCACTTTCCGGACTCGCGCTAGGCGCGGCCTGTCTGTGCCGTTTTGAGGCTTGGCTGGTTGCCCCAGTGCTGGCATTCATGTTGCTGCCTCTGGTCGGAGGCAGTCCCGAAGGTTCCCTGAAAAAGGCAGTAAAGTTCGCGGTGGTTGGCTGCGCGGCCAGCATCTTCTGGTTATTTTTTAGCCTTGCGAAATGGGGAGACGCGCTTGAGCTGCCACATAGAACCATGTGGTTGAACGCTAATTTTCGCCCTGCGGTTTTACATCACGGCATGGTGTTTCGCGCATTCGCAGTTCCCGGCTCGCTTTTGATCTCTTTGAGTCCGCTGATCCTCACACTTGCCTTTGTGGGCGTGATTGCCGTAATTGCTCGTGGACCTTCGATTGCCCGCGCCATTGCTTTCGTGCTCATTGTTCTTCTGTTGTTTAACTGGTGGAACTCTATCCGTTACGAAACGACCCAGGCACGGTACACGCTGTTGTATAGCTGGCTGTTTATCCCTTTCGCATATGAGAGCCTGTGCCGGTTGTCGAAGCGTTGGCGGTGGATAGCTGGGCGAGCGGCTTTCGCTGGCGTAGCGGCATTTTTCGTAATCTGGCAGGCCGGAATCATTCTCGGCGCAAAGTATGCTCCGCCGGTCGTGGCCGATCGTTTAGGAGTAATGTCACCATTAGTGCCGCTCGGCCACGAGCTGCGCGCTCTCACCGACTGGTTGAAGCTCAACGTCCACACGGGCAAAGCAATCGTTCTCGATGATTTCAATTGGGACTCGCCCGCGATAGCGCGATTTGGAAATCTCGATGGCGAAAGCACCCTCGAGATCAGGCAACAGGATTATGCGGACCGCTTATTTTTGAAAGCTACCCTGAACCAGTTCATCGCAACTCGACGACCTGGGATCGTGATTTGCAGCCCTTATGGGCCAATCGGCGAAATCTGGAAGGTTGACAGCCAAACTCAGATATCCATCGGGAACCCTGCGATGATGCTGGATCTGCAATGGCAAAGCGAGCATTGGAGAATTTACAAAATCAGCTATCCAGCATCCGAGTCGCAAGCCTTATTGAGTAGATAAACCATTTCTGGCATAGCGCGGGGATGACGCCAGCCGCCGGAGCTCTACCGCCCGGCCGCCCCAGCCAATTGTTCGGAGCCGAGCTTGTCGCGATCACCCATGGTGCGATAAATCTCCAGCCAGTTTTCCCGCACAGTGCTCCATCTATATCGATCACATTCTTTGTGAGCGTTCAGCGCTAATTGCCTGGCGAGGGCAGGATCTTTCAGCAAACGGAGCACATTGGCCGCCAGCGCGTGCGCATCTCCTGGAGTGGACAGCAGCCCGGTGCGTTCATGTTCGACCAAGTATCCCATTCCCTCCGGCGCGGTGGTAACGACCGGCGTTCCGGCAGCAAAGGCTTCGAGAATTGAGACTGGCATATTATCGAGGCGGGACGCATTTATGAAAATATCGGCCTCGTCATAGAAACGAGCGATATCCTGCCGCGGGGCCACACCAGCGAAATTCACGCCGGAGAGACCCAAACTCTTCACGAGGTTACGAATTGCAGCCTCCTCCGGCCCACGGCCGACTAGATCGAGGCGGGCATTGGGAAAAGCGTCCTGCACCTGCGCAAAAGCGCGTACCACAACATCGACCGCATAATAAGGATGGAACCCTCTGGTGCAGACCAGATGAGGACGAAGCTGTTCCCGCAGGCGAAACGCGAATTGCTCCGGATCGATCACGTTCGGCACAACTCGCGCATTCAGCCCGAATTCGCTAAACACATCGACAAGATATCCGGACGGAACTACCAATTCATCACTTCTCTTCAGAATGTATCTTGCGATACGAGAGCGGCGCAGGTGGTCCTGGGCTTCTCCGCTGTGATAGTGGATCAGGACTTTCCTGCCTCTGAGCCGCGCAACTAACCAGGCTGGTGCGGGTGCGATTAGAAATGACCAGTATGAGGCTGAGAAAATGTGCGCCACATCGACATCTCTGAATCCTTTCCAGAGTTGGAAAATATACAAGGGCTCACGAACAATCGTCCGCAAGCCCGGAAGCCTCTCGGCCCAGCGAATCGGCTTCGGAAGAGGAGGATCGATTGGAATGAGTTTCGCCTCCACGCGCCTATCATGTTTCCAGCCGCGCAACAGCAGCTCCGCCTGCACAGAGTGTCCGCCAACATATCGAGGGGAAGCGCACACGATAGCGCAGCGCAAAGCAGAAGAGGGCTGGCCATCGGATCGTCGAGTGAAATCCGCTCTTCGATGCGACCAGCGTTTCTTCTCAAGCAGCTCGCGATACATCGCTTCATGCTGCCTGCGCATGTTCTCAATTGTGAAGTGCGCGCGCGCAAATTCACGCGCCTTGGCGCCAATCTCGGCCCGTGCGTTCGCGTTTAAGACTAACTGCTCGATGGCGCTTGCCAGTTCCGCCTCATTCCCCCGGGGCACCAAAACGCCCCGGCCATCGCCAATCAGCTCAGAGTTCCCGCCCACATCAGTAGCGACTACGGGAACACCTGCTGCCATCGACTCGAGGATGGCATTGGAGAAGCTCTCGGACTCGGACGGAAGCACCGATACATGAAGGGCAGCAAGAACGTCCTGAATGTCTTTGCGATCGCCCAGAAACTGCACCCGATCGCCTATTTGCAAGTTCTTAGAAACAAGTTCGAGTTCCCGCCGTAGCGGGCCATCGCCAACGAGCACAAATTCCAGATTGGAATGTTTTCTCGCCAGACGCGCGGCAGCCGTCAGGAAAATGCGGTGGTTCTTCGACCACGTGTTCATGCGCGCGATCACGCCCACGCGCAGAACACTCGCAGACGGCGGCATAGCAGGAGTGCCGGGACGAAAAAAATCATCCGGCAATCCATTATGGATCACCACCAACCGGCGCTCGGGAATTCCAGCCCGAAACAGACCTGAAGCTGCCGCATGCGAATTGCAAATGACTGCGTCGGCAAATCGGAACACCGCCGTTTGTGCGCGAAACTTGCTCGAAGTAAGCAGGTCTCCCAATTGCCGCTGGCTACCGATCACGACCGGGACTCTCGCCAGTCGCGCCGCCGGAATCAGCACGAGATTGGTATAGAAGTCAAAAGAATGAGCGATGGTAATGCGGAGCCTTCTGAGGTGCCGCGCCAATTGCACGCGGCTCCTCCATGAACGAAATCCAAAAGCATTTCTACCAAGTCCAAATTCGGGCACATCGTCTAGTCCATCGTCGAATGCGCCCTTTCGCATGATGCATCCCAAATGCACGCGAAAGGCAGCTCGATCAAGCGACCGCGCTAATGCCATGAACTGGCGCTCGCTTCCGCCAGTCTCGAAGCTGTTGGTCATCAGGAAAATGCCAGGTAATTGGCTGTCACTACTGGCATCGCTGGAGTTGGATGCGGTGGCACTTTGTAGGCCTGAGCTGTTTTCAACATCCTGGGAGGAAGAGCTCATAAGCCCTCACGCAGAGCCATCGCGTGATGTAATGTCTCTTTCAGATCTGCGGAGCGGAATTTTTCAAGAAAATTGCGATGCCAAAGCTCAAGCATTAACAGACGCCAGATGCGGGCAGATTGATCGCGTCCACGCTTGAAGTGATCATCCAGGAGACGGCGAACACCAACAGGATTGAAATAGCCGCGCTGCAGCGTCCGGGGCTCAAGCAGGATGGTCATGATCATGTCTTTCAACTCGTTTCGCATCCAGTGAACCAGGGGCAACGCGAAACCTTGTTTGGGCCGATCCAGCACCTCGTCCGGAACACCGACCCGCCGTGCCAGTTTGCGCAAGATATATTTTTGTTCCTTGCCGCGCATCTTCCACTCGGCCGGCAGACTCGCCACGAACTCCACGAACAAATGATCGAGCATCGGCACCCGCGCTTCGAGAGAGGTCGCCATGCTCATGCGGTCGATCTTGGTAAGGATGTCGCCCGCCAGGTAAGTTTTGGTATCCAGATACAGCACACGGCTGATTGCATCCTGCGCCGGCGCGTCTTCGAGGAATTCACGGAACGGCAGGAATGGGTCTGCTTCCGCCATCGAAAGAAAATCCTGCGAAAACAGCGCCAGCTCCCGCTGATACGCGCGGAGAGAAATTCCGTCCAGGTAACGCTCTCCCCAAGGCAGCGAGATGCTGTACGCCAGATTTCTCCCACGAATGCTTTTCGGAATCGAGGGATGAATGCGCTCACGATACCAGCGGCCTAGTTGTGGTGGAATCCATTCGAACGAGCGGTCGCGAAGATGGATGCGGTAACGTTCATATCCCGCGAAGAGTTCATCTCCCCCATCGCCCGAAAGTGCAACCGTGACGTGCTTGCGAGCCAAACAGGAGATGTAATAAGTCGGCAGCATGGATGAATCGCCGAACGGCTCTTCCAATGAACTGGTCAGGGTTTCGACGGTTTCGACCACATCGGGATCGAGCATCAATTCGTGATGATCGGTTCCGAATTTTTGCGCGACCATTCGCGCGTATGGAGCTTCATCGAAATCCGCATGCGCAAATCCAATGGTGAAGGTCTTGACAGGTTTTGAACTTGCGCGGGCCATTAGCGCCACTACAGTAGAGGAATCTGTGCCACCGCTTAGCAGCGCTCCCAAGGGAACGTCAGAAATGAGGCGCATGCGCACTGCCTCGTCAAGTCTTTGCTCAAGCTCTTCCAGTATTTCTGGCTCTTGGGCAGACCGGTTGGAGCCGTACGTGGGCAAGTCCCAATACTGCCGTGTACGCAGGACGCCGTCTTCCAGCTCGAGCAAATGCCCCGGCGGCAATTTCTGAATCGCCAAAAACGCAGTCCTTGGATCCGGCACGTAACCGAAATAGAGATACTGGGTGATGGCGAGCGGATCAACTTCTGCCAACTCAGGCGCGGCAGCCAGGATCGCCTTGATCTCCGATGCGAATAGAAACCGCCCGTTCACCTGCGCATAATGAAGCGGCTTTTTTCCGAGCCGGTCTCGCGCGATCAGCAGGTAGCGGCGGCGCTCGTCATAGATGGCAAACGCGAACATGCCGCGCAGCTTGTGTACGCACTCCGCTCCATATTCCTCGTACAGGTGAACGATGACTTCTGTATCGCTGTGGCTCGAAAACCTGTGACCGCGATTTTCCAGATCGACGCGCAGTGCGGGAAAGTTGTAAATCTCTCCATTGAAGACGATCGAGATGCTTCGGTCTTCGTTGAAAACCGGCTGCTGGCCTCCAGAAAGGTCGATGATGCTTAACCGCCGCATCCCCAAACCCACGTTGCCTTTGACGAAAATTCCCTCGTCGTCCGGCCCGCGGTGCACGATAGCTTCGCACATTAAATGGATGGTCTCAGCCGCTACCGGCGCTGGAGAATGGTCGACGATTCCGGCTATGCCGCACATACTTAATTCTTAACGATGAGCTGCGAATTCTGTTGAAGGGCTGCGGGCGAAGAATCTTTACGATTGCGCTTTAACCAGTAATCACGGTAGTCGCCGGGATCCCCTTCCCGTCCTTCGCAGGCCGCGACAATAATATTCGCCATCTCGCGAGCGCTGACAAAGTGAAGAATTTCCCTTCGTTCATCCGCGCCGGCGACCAGTTCGGACAGAAATCTCCGCATCGGATCTCCGAGAAGAACTTCATCCTGGCCGGGGTCCATTCCATGGCAGTGCAGCTTTATAAACAACCAATCCGGCCTTCCCTGTACGCAGATTGCAGCCTGCTTCCACAAATGGAAACGGCGCAAAGTTGCTGGGTTTGTTGCCGTCAGGGCTGCATTCTCAATTCGAGGCCAGCGTGAGGCCGCATACCTCGCGAAATCGATCATGAGCGGGCCTTGCACAATCATCGGAAAAACTTCCGGCGAGCTTCCCCGTTTCAGGTCTCGACCTCGCCGGTGAGGGGCCCGCTTGTGCAAAGGAATGCCGCACTCGTAAAGCGAATTGATCTTGTTGGTTTGCGCGGAATGCAGCGGCGCCGTGGGGAGCGTGAGGTCCGCGTAGCACCCCGTTTCGGCTAGTATTTGCATTTCAGAATCGACACCGCAACCCCAGCCTTCGGCCGAATTCGCCAGTGCGAAATTGCCATGCACAAACGCGTATCCGGGAACAGTCGAACCGCGGCGGTACGACAAACAGCCGTGTTTGTAAGCCAGTCTGTCCCGAAATTCAATCAGCAAGCGGCGAGTATTCTCAGCGGTATCGGGAGCATCCACTCCATGATGCAAATGGATCTCGACTTCACCCCAGCCGTCGTGGCAAAACTCCGCGAGACGCTCGATTAGTAACTCATCATACTGTTCAGCAGGATAGAAGTAAGTGTGCACCAGCGGCCTGCCTTCATGGTCGCGCCACTTATCTGCCATTGCTGGATACTGATTGCACCATCGTTCCAGCCGTCGCTGTTGTTCATCAAAAGGCGCTCGGGCCTGCCCATTTCCCTCAACGTAGGCAGGCTCAAAGTGATCAGCTAAGGCAATGATCAGATGCACAGGCCCCTTCGGCGCACGCCGCGTGAGCCTTTGCCATAAATAGGCTGGGATCCATTTCAAGCCTCGAGACGTTTTCCTGTGCATACCCTGGGACTCTGCGTCTTCGACTATACCCGTTTCATGACAATGAACATCGAACAGATGTGTGGGAGAATTGTTTATTTCCAATCGTGCTCACGCAAATGATCCAAAGCTACCCGGGTACCAGGATTGCGGCCAGTAACAGATTGGTTCGGGCTGCTCCGGCTTACAAATTTTGATTTATTAAGTGTGCTTGAAAGAGATGCCGGCTGGGAGGCCACCCCGGGTTCTTTCTCATTCATCATTGCCAGAAGTGCTGACGTATACGCGATGGCAAAATAGGGGAAGTATTCATATGCCTCTGGCGCAAAACAGGCGCCGATTACGAACCCCACCAACGAACTGTGGAGTGCTCCAACAAAAAGTGAGATTTCGGGATCAAGGTTTTTCACTTTTCGAATGTTTCGCAGGTTGCTGAACCCACGCCCGAAGAACAGCAGGTACAGCACCATTGCCGGAATACCTACTTCCACCGCAATTTGTAAATACGTCATGTGCACATCGTGCCAATTGCCCGAATAGTTGGGGAAATTGTGCATTCCGATTCCAAACACAGGATAATGTTCAATACCTTCGATCGCTCGTTCCATCAGCTGTTTTCTTTGTTCGTAAGAACCATAAGCGGCGTGTTGATATCCTTCAAGATCACTGCCGCCTCCGATTGCTACGAAACGGTTCACGAGCACGTTGCCTTCAAAGGAGAAGAGCAGCACCCCCGCCAGAACGGTTGCCGCGATCAGGTACCACCTCCGGCCCTTTACGCCGAAGTGCCACAAAGCCACGATCCCCGCGACCAGAAGAGTAATAAATCCACCACGCGAGCCAGTTAGAAACACGGTGGCCAACATGAGTAGCATCACCACGCCCCAAAGCAACTTGCGGAGCCCGCCACGAGCACTCAACATAAATGCAAAACAAAACGGCAGCGACAATACAATCGCGAACGCCAGGTCATTGGGATTCGAATAAATTCCGCCTAACACTCCCTCCAGCCGTGGACTCGAGCGCCCCTTCAACAAGGAAACGATCGAAATCACCGCGACCGATCCAGTCTGAATAAAAATGATCCGGCGCAGCTTGGAAAAATCTGTCACTAGAAGAAACGTCAAAACCCAGGCGATAAACACTTTTGAGAAATCCAGCCCCCGAAAGAAAGCGCCGCCCTTCCAAATTGGTGAGAGAAGCGCGGACGGGATTAGCAGAGCGGTGATGGCCAGCAGGTACATGGCCTCTCTAGGCAAATCGTGCAATGAACGCTTGGCTTTACCTATGCTGAAGAACAAACCGACGACGGCGAAAATTCCCGATATCTTCGCCAAAGGCACATAACTCAGCCCGGGAATCCAATCTTCCGGGCGTGAACAGTACACGAAATAAAATGCGCTCAGCCAAAAAAACGCCGCACTGGGTGATTTTTGCTCTAGTGCGGCTGCGGAGGCGACTCGGGTGTTTGCCCGCAGTGCACTTTGACTCATCCGAGAATTCGCATCAGGTCCTCGGTTTTTAAGCAATTTCTGAGTGTCGATGAAGTTCATTAGGTATTTGCCCGTGCTGGAGACCGATTCTCAAGTCCTCGTCAGCGCTCCCACGTCACCGGGCGGCGAATCACAAAATTCACGAATGCTACCGTGGCGGCTGAATTCAGAAGAACGAATGTGCAAGCGGCATCGGCTACGCGCGCCAGCGGTCCGCTCGCAAGTTTCGTCAGAGCAATTGCGCTCAGCGTATAAAAAACGATCTGCAGTAAAAGTATTACGCGATAGAAAGGTTGCGGGATCAGCAGGTCAGAGATGAAAACTGAGCATAACGCAATAGGGGCAAATAAGCGCATCAGCTTGTGGCTGATGAATTCAAAACGCAGCGGGTTCGATGAACTCAACAGCCAAGGTGCAAGCTGCAAAAGCTGATAGTTGCCACTGAGGGTTCGCACTTTTCGCGCGAACTCGCGCCCCCCTCCCAAATCAGCCGTATCCCATGCGCGCACGCTGGGATCAAATGTCACCCGGAATCCCTGCCGCGCGACCTGCATAGGGATATAAACGTCATCGAGAATAGTTCCTTCCGGTATTGGAACCAGAAGCGCCCGTCTCACTGCATAAATTGCCCCGGTCGCACCCACAACCGAACCGGAGATCGACTCCATTTCCCGGATCTTCTTTTCTATTCGCCAATAAAGTCCGAATCCGAGGTCGGCTTCTCCCTTATCGGGATCCCCCAACATCAATTCCCCGCTCGCGCATCCGACGGCAGGATCGGCAAAGCTTGGCACGAGTGACATTAGGGCACCCGACTCAATCCTCTGGCGCGCATCGGTGAAGACCACAATTTCGCCTTTGGCAATAGCGATCGCCTGATTTAAGCCTGAAGGTTTACCGCGTGGTTCGGAATTCAGCAGAACTCGAATACGAGATTTGGCAGAGTACTCGCACAGAATATCTTCGCTCGCGTCCGTTGAACCGTCGGAGACCACGATAATTTCGGAGAGCTCAGCAGGATAATCGAGGTTGAGAAGATTACGCAGCTTGCGGTCGAGAACTTCGGCCTCGTTTCGTACCACCATAACAATCGATACTGTTTTCGGATCGATGACGCCATGTTCCGGATAACGACGGTAACGACTGCGAAGCCACAGCCACGCCGGATATCCGGCGTAGGTATAAGCAAGGGCCGCCGCTGAAAACCAGAATAACCATTTCATTGCGCGCCTCGCCCGAGCAACACGATCTTGATGGTCTGAAACATGATCAGCAGGTCCATGCCGAGAGACATGTTCTTGATGTAATAAAGATCGTATTGAAGTTTCTCTTTTGCATCCTCGACACTATTGCCGTATTTGTAGCGAATCTGTGCCCAACCGGTAATTCCGGGTCTCACCGCGTTCCGAGTCGCATAGAAGGGAATCTCCTGGGTCAGGGTTTCTACGAATTCGGGCCGCTCCGGGCGGGGTCCGACAAAGCTCATATCGCCTTTGAGAACACACCAGAGCTGCGGAATCTCGTCGAAGCGGGCGGTGCGCAGAAACTTGCCGAATTTTGTAATCCGCGGGTCGTCATCGAGCGCCCATGTGGGTCCACTATCAGCTTCTGCATCCTGCCGCATGGTACGGAATTTGAAGCAATGAAATACCTTCCCCCCGAGCCCAACCCGCTTCTGGCGATAAAGTATAGGTCCGGGTGAGTCGAGTTTTATTCCCAGAATTACGAATGGAATAATGGGCAAGACCAGCAGTAGTAGTACTGCCGCGGCTGAGATCGCCATGACTCGGCGCAAAAGCATGAAAACGGCGCTGAACTGAAAGCCTTCTGCAAAAATCAGCCAGCTCGGGTACAAGTTATCGACTTCAATTCGTCCTGAAATCTTCTCCAGCCAGGAGGTGGCGTCCTCGACTTTTATACCGCACAACCGCAGCTGGACCATTTCCATGACCGGTAATGTGCCCCGCCGGTCCGGCATGGCAACTATGACGCGATGTAGATGCCGCTCTTGAATCAATCCCAGCAGGTGCGAGGCGATGGCTTCCCGGGTAAACGCACCTTCTAAGTCTCCGCTCCATCCGACCACCTGAACGCCGAGCTCGGGTCGAGAATGGAGCAGGTTGACGAGTCGCTCTGCACGCTCACTCATTCCTAATACATAAACTTTTTCGAGTAAGTATGGCTGCTGCGCAAGCCACGCATATACAATCCGCCACCCAAACAGCGCCAGGGTCATAAACAGTATTCCCAGAGCGACGGAATTGTTGCCGATCAAGGCTCGCGGAGAGATATACGCAACCATTGCGGCTACCAGGGCAAGAATCCCGGGCACCAGCAAGAGACGGAAATAAAGCTCACCTTTTGCTTTCCATTGCGCGGGTTCGTACAAGTCGAATAAATGAGAAAAAACGAGAACTGTGAGCGTGGCCAATAGAACCTTTACGTAGCCGCCTTCGTAATTCAGAAGCACGTAACTGCTCTCTGGATGCTGCAACATTATCGCGACGACAAAGGAAGTCCATACGAGCAAGGCCTCGCCGCTCAATAAAATCAGCGTGCGAATTGGGTAATAAACATTGAAAAGCCGGATCACGTCGTGAGCTCCGTATGTTTCCGAACGCTCAGCAAGACTCGCCTTTCACTTCAGAATTCTTCAGTGACGTTTGGCCGTTCGGCTTGGCGTAAGCGTTGTAGTAATACTGCGAGTACTCGGGCAAGGTTTCGATTCCATTCAAAACCACTCCCACCACGTTGTCACCGAATTCCTGCCGCGCTCTCCTCGCCATATCGAAAGGAGTGGAATTCGAGCGCACGACCAGAATCACGCCGTCACAGTAATTAGCGAGCAGGGTTGCGTCGGAAACAGCGACTGCCGGTGGAGAATCGACAATGATCCAGTCGAACAACGGCTGCAGGCGATTGAATAAAGTCTTGATGCGGCCGCTGGCAACCAATTCCGCCGGATTCTCGTTGCTGTGGCCCGCCGGGATCAGGAACAAGTTGTCCATCGGTCCGCGCTGCAGAATGGAGTACTCATCGGCTTCTGATCGCAGATATTCAGAAAGGCCAGGACCCACCTCGGCTCCGAGAATCGAATGTAAATGCGGATTGCGCAAATCGGCATCCACGAGCAATGTCCGTTTTCCATGTTGCCGTACCAGCACTTGTCCCAGATTGGCCGTGACAAACGACTTACCTTCTTTGGGTAACGGGCTTGTTATCAGGATTTTCGATAGCGGCTGCTTTTCGCGGGCCTGATATAAACGGCTGCGCAGCGTCCGGAACTCCTCCATTCCGTAGACGTGCTCCTCCCCGCCGAAGAAAAGCATCGTCTTTGGATCGGGGTTCCACTTCGTCTGTCGGCTGCGCGCAAGCAAGTTCTCTGGGGTCATGACCATAGGCGCTGCCGAAATCGCGGGCAAATTTGCCGGCGGCTCGGCGTCAACTACTCGCTCCTCCACCAGCACGGGAGCACTCTCCGCCCGCTGCACAGGCTCCGCCATTGCCCTCTCTTGCTCTGCTTTCTTCAAGGCTTCATGAATTCGGCTCATAGTTTCCCTTCTTTGCTGACCTCGTCTTCCTCACGCTCCGGCCCTCGGATCTGCTGGCTAAGATCAGAGATTGTTCTCAGTTCGTTCATCAAATCGAAGTTTTCAGGAGTAATCTGCGATGAAGCCCCAATGCTGTGACTGCCTTCGAGTTCAAAGTCACGCGCAACCGCGTCCACAATGCCGGAGTTAACTGTCTTCAGCTGATCTACGAATGCGCTCACCAAACAGTGCTCGCAGAGCAGATTGACCACGCGAGGAATTCCGCCGGAGTAGCTATAGATCGCGTTCAGCGCCTCGGGCTCGAAAAGCTCCTGGCCGTTCGACCCCGCAATCCGCAACCTTTGCTGAATGTAGGATTTTGTTTCTTCCGCGGTGAGAGGATGCGTCTTCGAGCGCAGCGTTAATCTCTGCCGCAGCTGCCGCAAATGTGGCTGCTTCAGCCGCTGCTCCAACTCGGTTTGCCCGACCAGCACAATCTGCAGCAGTTTCTCCGTGAAGGTCTCGAGATTGGTCATCATGCGGATTTCTTCGAGCACTTCATCTGGGAGATTTTGAGCTTCGTCGACGATCAATACCGCTGTCTCACCGGCGCGATAACGCTCCAGCAGCCAGTTGTAGAGGCGCACCAGGATTTGGCTTTTCGAGCGCGTATCGCAGGGAATGCCGAAGTCGGCCATCATGTAGTCGAGAAATTGCGGCACGTTCATCCGCGAGTTGAAGATGAACGCAGTTGGCACCTGCTGTGTCCGCAACCACTCGAGCAGCTTGTTAATGAGCGTGGTCTTCCCGGTTCCAACTTCGCCGGTAAGAAGCACGAAACCCTTTCGGCTCTGGATGCCATAGGTAAGGCACGCCAGCGCCTCTTCCGTATGCCGCGTCAGAAAAAGATAACGCGGGTCCGGATTGACATTGAACGGGTTTGCCCGCAGGCCAAAAAATTCCTTATACATGACCGGTTAGACCTCGACCTTGTTCGCCTCACTGTCGGCGCGCGATTTGAAATTAAATTTCCGCCGGCCGTTTCCATTGCCGTTGCCGTTCCGCGGTGCGAGCTCAGCCCCGACCCAGGGCACTTGGGAAAGCACGGGCAATTGCAACGCCGCGATCACATCGTCTTCTGTGCGCAGAGACTTGTCTCGCATCTCGAGCAGTAATCCCAAACCAACTCCCAGCGCCAATCCGCCGCCAAGCCCACCACCCGCGAACATAAGCCGGTTGGGA
>Ga0335073_10001404_pt1 | contig 32135 bp, 33 predicted proteins | sample Lox_Sample_22_FD_207093 | JGI IMG/M metagenome (GOLD analysis project Ga0335073, IMG submission 207093) | Soil microbial communities from Loxahatchee National Wildlife Refuge, Florida, United States - Lox_Sample_2.2 | ecosystem: Environmental > Terrestrial > Soil > Wetlands | place: USA... | reverse complement strand
TATATTTGGTGCGAAACAAAAGATCGACTCTTTGCAGATCGTCAGATCGCCGCAAAACACGAATCACCGCAAATCTCAGTATATCACAAGGGGCAACGGCATGTGAATACAGAGTTGAGATCACCTGAGCTAAATTCAAAAGAGACTAGAAATGACGGACTTTGAAAATAGGTTGATTCAAAGTTTGTCATCTTGGCCCCAAATTTCATCTGCAACCTCCATCAGCAATCTGATCTTCTTGTCCTGATCTTCGTCACTGATCTTATTCCCATGCTGACTACTCGCAAACCCACACTGCCCTGAGATACACAGTTGGTTGATGTCAATGTACTTTGCTGCATCTCGAACTCGCGCAACTAGTTCTTCTTTCGTCGGCGATTCGGGGGTTTTGGTTGTGAGAATGCCGAGGACAATGGTTTTATTTTTCGGAACATGGCGAAGAGGAGCAAACGAACCGTGACGTTTTGGGTCGTCCCATTCCTGAAGTCAGGATATTAGTAAAGCGGGAAGACCATAAAATAGGCGTCCTGATTTCCCTCGGAGAATAGACGTTTTGCAATTGGCTCGTATCCTTCGTCGGAGCCGCCAGCAAGGAAGAATTGACTGTTATAGTTGCCCTGTTATTAACTTTAGATTCCAGAGTGTTCACCTTACACATATGACAGACGAGTGTCATATCTTCTCGTCCCGGAAATTTAATACATTCATTAAATAACCTCACATCAGTTCGGTTTGCAGTGACTCAATACCAGATATATTTGTCAAAGAGCGTATCTGCTGTGTAATCTCCTGCTTTTTTAATGATTTCCCTCTCTCCAGGATCAGCCAAGAACGACAGAACCGTGTCGTCGAATTGCACATATCTGCATCCCGCCTTGTGGAGAGCGGTCAATTCGCAGCGGTAAATCTGAATCAAATCCTGGAATAAGTCCTCGTCGTCGTTATATGCTGATGTGAATCCCTCCGCAGGACCCCGTTTAGCTAACTGATACGTCGTCAGATTAACCCATTGCCCTGTATTCGTGGCCCCTCCGTAGTGTAACATTGTAGGACTTGGCATCACACTCTTCGCATGCGCTACACCTCCTTTCCCTGCCTTTTTGATTTCCGCATTGACAAATTTCCAATCATCTACCATAATAGGTTTGACCCACTTCAACCGACCGGTAGTAATTGGAACAAAAAACCTCATTTCGGGAAGGTAAGTTTGTTTCCCGCCTTCAAGACCTTCGATGAATTGCGCGAAGAACATTGCTCGACGGAATTCTCCATCTGTAATGGAGCGCAAACCGAGGTCCAATTGACGTTTGACAAGAGCTGCGATGGCTTTATCTTCAATAGCCCGACAACGGGCTGCATTCTCGGGACTTGGATCATCTCGACGAGAATCGTACGTTTCAATGACGTCCTCCGGACGGAGCCAGGAACCAACCTGCAATTAGCCCAGGAGAACGTTGGAATCGCACCTGATCGACACGTCCGGGCGGATTAATCTTGTTTGCCAGCATTCGGGAAAAAGTGGAGCAACGGATTGGAATGTTGAGAGAACAAGTGTCGGCGTTTGTCGCGGGCAAGTGGTGTGGAGTATGGCGGGGTCGGGAACCGCCGAAGACACCAACCGGAGTCGCCGACAGCAACGGGAATATCGCGATCGGCCCCGCAAGTCATTATCCAATGGGCCTCATCTCTTGGGAATATAGAGGCCTTCTCGAGGATACAAGTTCTCGTATATCACTACAAGAGGTGCTGTTGCAAGGGAAAGGAACACATTCGAACATGCATATATCGCTGGCGAGGAATTCTTTCCATGAACATGAAATTTGGGACGAAACCTAAATCCATCTGGTCACCCGCAATCGCGACCTCTATAGGTTTCGGCCCTCAGTTTGTTTCCAATCCTTTATCGTAGAATCCGACTCACCTTGTAATCAATATCTCTGGCGAATATGGATAATAGCAGCAATTCTGATAACTTTGCCTGTTACAGAATCTCTTTGTCGAGTGAGAGATGAGGCGGGTAGGAGGAATTTTGCTACTAAATTTAGGCATTCTTGGATCTTACAATGGAATTTCTCTGAATTTGCACTCCGGCAGGCGTCCGTTTCAGATTACAAGAAAACTGGTCTAGCTTGGGCAATGATCCGTAAGGTCGGGGACTTAGTACAAAACTCTATCTTTGAGATTCCATTGTTCCTGTCAAGTGCTCCCCACTGACTGGCCCGGCGGTTGAAGCCACACGCACGTGGCGCCACGCTAGGACAAAGCAACAACTTGCGGCCTGAGGCGCAATTCACACGTTTCACCGAATCACACCGCTCTCCCGAACGGGTCACAAGGAGAAGAGACTCGCCTCCTCCAGTCCAGCAGCATGAAAGAAATGTATAAAAGTGTGATGGGAATGAGAGAATCCCTCCAACAATGCCTTCCATGGGTCGACGACGAAGAACATCTGTGTTGGAGGATATTTACGCCGAATACGCTGCCGTTGCGACTGTGCCGCTTACCTTTGACTCGGGGAATAAGAACAAAGCACGCTCGGTAATTAGAGACCATGAAAAGCAACTTCCCCCGCCACCGACCATTAAAGTGGACCCTGGCTCTACGAGCCCTCCCCTCGTAGTTGGGAGGAGAGGATTCGGGATCGAAAGTCGCTCGTCATCGCCCTTGTCGAGAGAGTGGTCTGACGAGTCTGCTGAGGAACAAGAGATGCCGGGACTTGTCCGAAGAAGCGCAATGAAGAGACGTTCAGAGAAGGTTCAGTCGACGGATAGTGTTGAGAGTGTCTGGTTTGGGATGGATATTTATTCGTCCCCTTCCGATTCACAGAAAAGTGCTGAGTCAAGTGGAGACGAGTCTCATTCACGCAGCGGTTCCTCGCGATCAGGTTTGGGCGGGTCGGTCGATACTTGGCTCACCACGAGTCCCCGGCTTCGGATTTTTGATCATGAGAACGAGACCTCGACGACGGAGATTCATGTCGGCCATCTCTACGAAGTCGCCTCGTACGTTTGGGACGCAATGTCGCATCCAGACAATATCAGGGCTATGGCCGTTGCTTGCTCCCTGTTGGCAGTACCTCGATCGTCCGTCATCAACATTTTTGCTTCGAGTTCGCTCTCCCTGGATAGCTTTCTCAAAAGGACAGAATTGAATGTCCATCTTCGACCTCCTCAGAAGCCTCGCTACACGTCCCTCGACGACCTCGAGATCACAATTCCACAAGAACTCGTCGACGCGCTCAACACCATGTCTGATACCGAACATGTCGCCGGACTTCTGCGAATCGCCATGGTCCAACAAATCGGCGAATATATCTGCAACCACATCCTCTTGCGGGACGGACGCGAGATTCTTATCACTCCCAGCATCGATCTCGCCAGAGTCAAGGAATGCAAGAGTGGCGATCAAGTGCTTCAGTCTGTTTTTGGTGGTATTATGACTTGGAGATGGAGAGGTGAAAGGTTACAGGTGTTATTGAGAAGGCGTGGGAATGTTCACCGTATCCCGGATCGGGTCATCGGAGAAATGTATCGAAATATCAAGCTAGAGAAATTTGAAATCAACGAGCTCGGTTTATAGAAATTTTGGTTTTCATTTGGATGATCTTGGATTGGGATTATGGTGTAAATGAGTTCCGGAGATAGAATTGGGGGATATACACGTAGGGTCGAATTTAATGTTACGGATTCAAGATACTTTCAGCTTCTCAGATTGGCAGACCCAGCGCAGACGGAACACTAAACGGCGGTGATCCTGATCACAATGTGAGTTGACTCAAAGCGATCGTGACGCCGAAATCTATTCAGTATCTTCGACTGAATAAATTTTCCTCTTCATTTGAATCCTCTTCCTCGAGTTCGGCTGCTTCGTCCTCCGGGGTCAGTACCTCTTCCGACTGGCTCGACTCTTGCTCCTCTTGCTCCTCTTGTTTCTGGACAGTCTCCGCATCATGTTCCTTCTCCTCAATGGCCGTTTCATCGTCCTCTAGAGTCTCCTCCCATCGTTTGATATGCCGTATGACATGCCCACATCTCAGACATGGCCATCCGTCTCCTTCTTCGGCAGCTACTTCCTCTATCAGACATGTATAACAATACGGATGTCCGCACTCCCCACAATATGGATTCGTGATAAGCCGTCCCTCTCGGCCTTTTGAGAAACAGATCGCGCAGAAGCGGATGGGTAAGTCAGCTAGAGCCCCCAGTTGGCTCTCGTCTGGTTTTATTGATCGAAGTAGTCGACGACGGATTCGTCGATAAGAGGGAAGGATCAGCGGAAGAATGAACAGTAGAAATTCGGTGAGGGAGGTCCACGTCAATTGTCGATTGAGAAACTCATAAGAAAGGAGATGGTGAGGTTGAGATTTAGTGAGAGGAAGCAGCCGCAATTTTAGTATCCTGTCAGGTAGAGAGCGATATCTATGCGCATCAGCCGGGGAAGTATTTCCGGGCAATACCTTCCATTAACGAGGAAGGCAAGGAAGTTTAAAAGCGAGAGTGTGGAATAGGTGTTTTCGGCATTTGTGATGAGCTGCTGTAGCCGGTCTTTCCAGGCGGCAGGGGCAATATCATTTGACAATGTGAGCCATGCCTCCACTTTACTCAGCAGGTAAGGCAGCACGACAGTGAATCCTCCATATGCTAGTTTCTGAGCCGTCGTCGGCGGAACGGAACGGCCGTTGTCTACATCAACCACAAAGATAAGAGGCAAAGTACGAATTGTTCTAAAATGCAAATTCTGGATGAGAGAGCCGTAGGATGCATTGCTGTCCCATATACCCACTTTCCACAGTGCCAGACGTAAGAGAGCAACAAGCTCGGGATCGCAATTCGACACTAGCGTCGGCTATCATTAAAGACCAGTCCGGCATGGAAAAGAACGTGGAAGAGTTTGAGCGCCTCATGCAGTGGCGACAAAAGCAAGGTTTGCAATTCTGTGTCTAGAAGAGACGCATCCAGCGAAGAAGCTCGCATCACAGCGGCTCTGGTCCTTCACCTCGTCGAATGCGTTGAGGAGGATCGACGATTCCTCGGCTACGCTTCGCGAAAGTAACCCTCCCATCAAGCCCTAGAAAGCTGAAATGATTTAAGGTTCATGCGCGCAATGGGCCCGACCGCGTTTCGCAATCTCCCCTTTAATTTAATGAAATGAACCCACTAAAATATACACACAATTGTCGCTGAAAAGAGGTCTAAGCGGACAAGTGTCTCCGAATGTGACGGACACTGCCACCCAACAGAAAAGCTCCCATCTGTGTCTCTCTTTCATTATTAAACCGTTGCCGGAAAAAGGTACTCAGTCTCCATGAGACCCTTCATATTCTTGGCGGTTATAATATCCTTGGTTGCTGGACAAGCAAACCTCAAAACTCTACCAGTATGCGCGGTCGTGTGTGTTGGCGCAGGAATCAATGGCACGGGCTGTGCAGCAACAGATGTAACCCCCCTTCTTGCCCCTGAAACTCGGAACTGTCTCACGGTACATTTTCGTAGCTTCATTGTATCTGTTCATCACCATCGTTACTGGAGATTTCTGTTCCATGTCTTGCATCGAATTGCACCGTAGCAAACCAGAACAAAACCGAGACTGCTCTCGATAAAATTTGCAGTTCTGCGTCTCCCGTCGTGACTTTGGCTGCCTTTTCCAACATACTCGGCAAAAAAAAGAACACGACAAGCTCTGCGCATGCAACTTCGGACGCGAGTCACAGCAGCGCCAGTTCTGTTTCTGCCACTGCAAGTAGTGTGTCTTCCAGTGCACTACATTCATCACCTGCGGATGCTTCTTCGGCTGCCCCCACCGCGTCAGGTTCGCTTTCCCGTATAGTTTCACTAAGTCGCGTAGGAAGTAGCGGATTATCGGGGTCCGCGATTGGTGGTATCACTGCAGCATGCATTTTGGTTGGGCTTGTCCTATTCAGTTTCATTGGCGGTATGATATATCGCCGACGCGTAAGGAAACAGGAGGAGGTCGAGTTGAAAAATCGATTTTCCGATACAATACCGTTCTCGGCAAATTTGCGATACCCGTATTTCGATCAAGTCTCGCATGGGGAAGAAGTCCCTAGTGCGAGACTGCAAGACGATTCAGATGCTGCCATCAAGAAACATGATGTCATGAGAGTCCCAGTCGCGCATTTGAAACCAACTTCACCTGAGCTGTGATGATTTTTGGAGAATTTGTGCATGACTTTTTGTGTGAGGGTAGGGAGACTGGATTCGTATGAAAGGGCTAGATATCCGGGTGTATATGTAACATGGTTGATGCTTGAGAAAATACACATTTCAATCTCTTCTTCGGGAACGTTCAAGCCGGCGGGTTGAATGAGCTAGTATCCAAGTGAAATCTTGTACGATGAACCTTTCCGGTTCATCGTTTTACGTCTGGTGTGATTCAAAAATCGGATAATACTGCCCTAACTAATAGTATACATCCCAAAAAGTCTATCAAAATATTACCGAAGAGTTATCAACGAACACACGACATTGGAACTCGAAAAGCGTGTCAGCAATCCGGAGTCGGCTGAAGTCGTGCAGGTGTTTCGTGAGGCTTGAGCATTTTATATGAGCCGCCTCGATATTCATAGCATGCATAATACGCCCACACCCACGTGAAAGCTCTGAATGGCTGAAACAAGCTCTACGCTCTTTCATTTGATATTTATAGCACAAAAGTGCACCTTTATGCCAATTTTGCAGTGGAGGGACGGGTCGTTGCACATTCCGCGCCGTCACAAATTGCGTTACCCCACCAACCGCATATGGAAGCCGACGCCACAACGCACGAAACGTCACTCGCCTCACCAATCGGAGCTGCAAAATTTGTTTACGCAGACATCAACATGCTCGGCATGTGAATCTTTCGGGATTGTAATTTAAGTCCGTGGAAAATCTCTTGACGGGCCGAAGTTTCGGACTTTTGGCATTTGCGGGGGAATATGGCTGAGGTCTTGAATCCAAGTACCACGCCGGGTCAAGGGATTGATCGAGCTTCACCGATCATTGTTGATGGGGGACGCACGGCGAGACGAGGTTTCCCCACGTTCGAACGTTTATCTAATGATAGCGTCTCCGAGGATGGAGGATTCAAACGGAAGACCGGTCTTGACCAGGAGGAGCCTATCGTTGCGTCGACAATCTTCGAATACGGAAAAGTCTAGTCCGTCGTCGTATTTTCATTCCGCGCACAACCACTCCATTTGCGCCAGCGACGGATTGACTCCACCTCCGCCATATTGCTCTCCGGTCATCGACGATGAAAAAGAAGAACACAAACGCTGGATTGATCTGCTTGAACGCCAAAACAACGAATTGATGGAACAGATTACGACTCTATCAAAACAATCAACGTCATCAACTTTACCAAGAAAAGGCCGTCCTATATCCTTCCACGGACATTCTCAAATCGGCAAGGAACAACCAACGGACTTGCAGTCAATTCTGACTTCCAATCTCATTGTCCAGAAGCAATTGTCGACCTTGCGGGAAGAGCTCGACAAAACCCGCCGGCGATGCGCTGAATTGAGTGAGGTCGAGGCACGCAAGAAGGGACTGGAATTACGATGCATAGGACTGGAGCTGGTGGTAGAAGAGCTCATGTCGGCCATCGATGTCATGAAAACGCATCCATCACACGAAAATCTGATACGAGATGAATGGGTGGAACCATCGCCGGACAAACCGAAAGGGCTTGCAATTCACATCGAAGATTCCGGCATCAGAGCCACCGTCCAGAGTCCGATCAATTTGCGGGAGAGTTTCGACACGTTCCTTGTCTCTACACGTCGCAAGTTAATCCCGCATCGACTTCGAGCAATCATTCTTTTACTCCTTTCTCGTCTTCGAGATTACGACTACATCGATCAGGTTTTGGGTGCAGGAATTTTTTTAATGGGAGCAATGTTGTGGGCGAGCTTTCTCCTGGTTGAACGAGGACGCAGAATCCTCCACTCGAGTGTGTGGAAAAAGAGGGATGGTTGGTGAGACCAGGTGCTGCCGTCATTCGACGTCGCCAAAGTAATAAGAACAAATGAATTGCGGAAGGTGCGGATGCATAGACTTTCTATATAACAGGGTAATCGGCGTCATCGGCGTTCATAGCATCTTCAAGTAGTATAATGACAGGGCAAATATCATCGTTTTTGCCACTTTCACGTTCATCCGAGTCAAACCACGCTCCCACCTTTTTGCTTCCCCTGTCTTGGTCTTTCTCGAGCTCTGATTGGCGGAACGAGGCCGTCCCTGATTTAAAGTTTCGATTTTGCCCACGCACATCTTCCAGGAGCATCAACACTCTGAGTACCTTGACAGTAACCCACATCTTTATATCGCAAATTTCCGTTCTCTTTCCCTTCTACTCGAGATTCCGGGAAACGCGAGCATGTCTCAGCGATACAGGAAATCTGTAGCTGCACTCATGACTTCTGAATCTGAGACGTCGAGTCCCTACGGCACTCGCAATAAACGGCGGAAATTAGATGAAATAGACACACCACCCACCATCGCTCGTCGCACCAAGTCTTTTGAACGACCGCAACCCCCGAGCCCCTTGCAAATCCCGCGGAGGGTAACAGACGCTGTAGAGCCTCGACATACGCCAATGTATAGTCGAAACCTCGACAAAGCGCTCAAAAGTATCTTGTCCGAAAACCCACGGATGAGAAATCCTCGGGTGGCAGCGGAAATCGGTGGCGAGAGTGTAGAGTTGACGCCGTCGCTAGATGAGGAGGGGAGCTCGAGTGCTGTTGTTGTCGTTAGAGAAAATGGTCCTACGTCCAGTATTTCCATGTCGTCGCAAAGTAGGGATACAACCCCCTCGTCAAGTCTGTTGGGTGGACGTGTTGTGGATGTTCCGCCATTCATCGAGTTTTTTCAAAAGGAGAGAAGTGGTGGGAGGATATCAAAGGAAGTGCGAGATGAGGCTATCAAGATCCTGCGAGAGTGGCGTTCGGAGTGGTATGTGGAGGATAAGCGGATTCGGGAGTTGAAACGGAAAATAAGAAATTACAATGCGGCGCAAGGGGATGTTCCACCGACGCCAGTAGTCGAGGTCAGGCCACGCGGACGACCGCCAGCGCATAGTCGGATGACGACGATGAATGGGAATGAAAAGATGTTGGAAACGCAAAAAACGACCGCGAGCTCCGAACCAGACAGCACGAAAAACTCAGAGTCTCGGTCTCCTTCATCTGGAAGGAGGGCAAGCGTAACGGGGCCTAATGGTCTAACAGGGAGTTACTGGGATATTTCGATTGATGCGATGGGAAGAGGCAATCGGCGCAAATCAAAGAGTTAGTGCGATGAGGGAGGAAGGAAGAACGGTTTTGGCAAGTAGCATGTCTGGGAAGAAAATGCTGGGTGGGCGGCCCAGATTTTCGTTGCATGTATCATATCTAGCTGTATATTTTAGACGGAAAAGATGTAAGAGTATCGTGAATGCTACACGGTATGTTCAGATGATCTGTTATGTTCTTCTGTGATTAAGATTAAGGGCCTCGAACGAAAGTCTCTAACAATTTTGCGGGTGGCAAATCTTTGTATCCTTAGGCTGAAGGAGCATTTTCGGCAACCCATCGATAGCTTCATCGGTGATTTGAATTTGGCATGACTTTGTATCGAGTTAACAGATAATTCTCAAAACTTCGTTCGAGCTGTTCCTTAAGACTATCCATTCAAGCGTTTTCATTCCCACGGCAACCGTCTCGAGTCCTCATTCGGCGACAATTGCGTAAACCCATCTGGCTGTCAACCAAACCAATTTGAACACCCTGGAGCGTTGGCCGTAAACCCCATCTAACTCTTGGTCAATATCCCCCACTGAGAGTCACCACCCGACCTTCCTCCTCGTCATACAAACTCCATGTCGTGATGGATTCCGACGCTCCAAAAATCCAATAAATCACGGTTCCCGCTTCCTCTTTTGGGGTGTCGCATTGGGGCTTGCAGACAAATTTCTCTCCAAATCGATCACTGGCGGATCCAAAAACTTGAGCACTGGCGGTCCAACGTTGACATGCTGCTCGCCTTCATGTCAACAACGATCAGCGGGTTTGGGAACCCAGTTTATCACCCGTATTCATCACCTTTGCCTTTGCAAAGTTCTGATATGTTGGAGTCCACGCATTGTCGCTTGCGGGTCCTCTTCTCAATTTGATTTGAGGAAGGCTCGGCTTGTTTGGCGAGGAAGACATGTTAGTTGATGACGAGTTTTGGGACTTTGGTTTCCAGGACGATTTTCCAGTATCACGTGGTGCCGATCTCCTTTTATAAGGGCCGAATTTTGGAGAGGAAAATTTTCTGAAAGTTGACACCTCTTCTAAGCAGAATCAAGCTCCATTTTTCAGTCCAATGGCAATTGGGGTGATGGGAAGAGGGAGAACAACGTATCTTTCTCCAAGAATCATCACTCTTCTAAGTGTGTGACTGGTCCCGTCCGAAAGCTACATCCCACTCTTTACGGTGAAGTAAATTTTCTTTTTTCCTCCTTTCGAACGCCCAACTCCTTCACGCTACAATGCGCCGCCCGTTCTACACTATAGTCTTAAGGTATCGATAATAGTGCAACTATATACGTATGTGTCTGTCTATCTCTTCGATCCGCTCTTCACCTTACTTTTCTTCCTTGTGCCTCCCTTCTCGTTAAGTTTTTTGCCTTTGGAAACGAGGTCTTTGAGAATTGTGAAACGACCGATGTTGCCGGTGCCTGTTGTTCCGCCGACGGCAGCGGCTCTCGAAGCTAGTTCCAGCTCGTTCTTTCGATTGATATGTTTTGTGATCTCCTACACAATCATCAGTCTCTGGCTGCCAACGAAAGGTCTGCTGAAATGTGTAATGTTTGAGAACCGCTCGAACAAGCAGACGTGTAGGGAGTGAGGAAAAGGATTATACCGCTTGTTTCACTTGGCCTTTTCTTATTGTTGTATTCTTTGCTTTAAAGACTTTGGCTAGGATCATCAGCGCTTGTCCAACCTCAAGTGCGTGCACGATGGGCGGTTGAGAGAGCATACTTCCTTTACTTAGCTGTTTGTTTTGAGCCTTGTGTCCTTTTGCAAGCTGCGACGATGGCTTTTTGATCTGACCCTGTGCCATCTTTGAACACCGTTCCTTCCAAGAATTCGAAAGGAGTGTCAAATCGAGGCAAACTTTTCATACCGGCTTCATTTCACGGACTGCGGCTTTATGCAAATTTACCTTTGGTGGAAAGAAAATCAGACTTGAATTCTATCAGCCCGCGAGACGACTCGGATCCTGAGCACAGGGGAAAGAGCAAAAAACTTGCGCGGATGAGCTCTCCAAAGAGTCTGCTCATCCAGACATTAGCAGACTCGGCCAATCAAGTCGATCAGACGCGCGTACGCGATGCTACGCAACGTCTCGAGGAATGGAGAACACACTCCGGGTTTTTCTCAACTCTTCAGGTACATCTTTCCTTTGACCGCCACGCCCTTTTGTCCTCACTGATCATGCTTCCTAATTGCCAGGGAATCTTTCTCGATTCGAGTATCCCCGATGAAATCCGGTTTCAGAGCATAATCTACCTCAAAAACAACCTAGATCGATACTGGCGGAAAACAGCGAAATCGTATTTCCACTTCAGGCGACGGGGTCTGACTTGCAGTGCGATTGTGGATGATGAGAAACCCGTGATTCGGCAGGGACTGTTACAAGCTTTGACTTTGAATCTTCCGCACCCGTGGATCACAACGAATGCGTATACGATAGGACGAATTGCCCGCCACGATTTCCCTCGGTTCTGGCCCGAGTTGATACCCCAGCTCCTCTCTGCCGTCAGAAATGCTTTCGCGACTGAAGAGAGTGGACAAGATCAATGGAGAATCGAGAATGCACTGACAGGACTTGCTGCTGTCGTCAAAGAACTGGCATCTGTAAAACTCGGATATGCCGTTTCTGCTTTTCACCAGGTCAGAGGCAAATGCGGAATCGCCACTAACTTGTAGATGACACCTGAGATATTCCGATTTCTGGGCCAAATGTATCAGCATTCAACGCAGCAATGGGTAGAACAACTCCCAAATCTGTCCCCTCGGACAAGAGTGAGCGCAAAAATCCTTGGGATAATGCGAAATCTGCTAGTATATGGATTCGAGAAGTCCGGGGATCAGACCGATTCTCAAACATTCTTTGATCTCGCGGTAACACATTTTAGAGAATTCTATCAATTATGTTTTGTCTCCATCCCTGAGCTATCTGATGGGGTAGACAACAATTTGACTGGCCCAAGTCAAGAGGAAGTTCTTCGACATGTCGCAAAGTTGACAAAACTGTTTTCAACATATGCCTCGGAACGACCATTCGAATTCCTTCTCATGCACAACACTCCCATGGTCGTCAGCGCCTTCGTACAAGTCTGTCAACACGAAGCAGACCAGTTCAATAAGCCTGCGGAGGCAGTTGACGAAGAGAGATTAGCCCTCCTCGGAAAGATTGTAATAGGGGGGATCTCAACTATTAAAAGTCTGCTCCGTGGAGTCTCGGATCCCAGGGTTCTCGATAAAGGTATGCGTATCTCATTGCTATTGCTTATGTAGAACGCGAAAATCGTCCTGATCGAGTCGATGTCGCTTCAGCTACTCTGACAGCGATATTCAATACCCATAACATTCATGAACTCGCGGTTCTTCTCATCAAGCACTTCTTGATACTGCGGTACAGTGACCTGGCAGCGTGGCAAGAAGACCCAGAAGAATGGATTTTAGAAGTTACTGGCGATGTCGTTAGCGCAGAGAGTGGTCTTAGGGTATTTCCTTATATTGACGATCTAACGATAGACGGCTGGGGAGGCGTTGTTCATGGAACTTGTGACAGAGTACAAGGATGATATGACAAAATTTATCGCTTCCTGCGTTCAAAGTCTTCAACGTATCCTCCCTTCCCGATCTCAAGTGATCTTAAGACCCCGACATAATGACACCTGAACAAGTTATTTTCCGAGAATCTGTTTACAATGCAGTGTCACTTAATTCACTGGCTCTCTACGACCTGATCGACTTTGATTCCTGGCTTACATCGGTCATACCCGCCGAACTAGCCTATACCGGACCAAAGTAGCCCCACCAGTATTGTATTTGACATTAGCAATGACATCATTCGTCGAAGAATGGCTCTTCTTATCAGCGAGTGGGTAGGCACGAAATGCGCAGAATCTTCAAGACCAAAAGTCTACGAGACTTTACTGAGTTTACTTACTCCGCTCGACAGTCGAAACGATACTGTCGTCCGTATGTCTGCCGCGACGGCGCTGCGGTTTGCCGTGGATGAATGGCATTTCAAGCCGGACGACTTTCTTCCGTATCTAGATGCGTTTCTAGTGGGAACTCAGGCAGAACATGATAAAGGTGGAATAATTGGGCTCATGTCTTTTGTGCAACATATCGAGGCACGAATGAAGTTGATTCGAGTTGTCGAGGTCATTGTGGAGAGAATGGATCGACGAGTACAATCTCCTGACATTCGAACTCAGCTAACTGAAGATTGCGCCATACGTTCGATCAATCATGAATTTACTACCGTATCTGTGGGAACAGAGTCACGAGCAACGTATATTCCGAGGAGCGGTCTTGAGCGTCCTCAAAACCTTGACAGGGGTACTCATTTCTCATAAATTGGGCTAAAAGAAGGCTTTGGGAGAACAAAGTGTTGAGTTTCATTCTTTTATCGTGCAACTCATCGCCCTCGGCACCGATACTACCCAACAAGTTTCTTCAATTTTTGCAACCATCTAATTGTCAGGAGGAATTTGTCTATCTGTTCGAAGATGCACTCGACCTGTGGGAGGAAGCCGTCAAAAATGCACCAACCGGAGTCAAAGAGGCAGAACCCATGACGGGCCCTGAATACAATTTCATGGGTTTATTTCCAAGAGCAATCGACTGTCTCCAATTTGGCAGTGAAAATCTGAAAAAGATTCTCAGAATAATCGAGTCGTATCTCATTTTGGACCCCATTGGCATTATGCAGGTCATCCCATCCCTCGACAAAGTTGATTGTTAGCGATTCGCTGACAAGCTCTTTAAAGGGTTTACGGAGATTATGGGTGAGTTGAAACCAGAAGCCAGTCGTACCGTGATGAGTGCAGTCGAAGTGGGAATACAGTCATGTCCGATTGATCTCTACTTTCGTGCTCTGGTCGATTCTGGGCTGTTCTTCAAGGTTGTTGCCGCAGTGTTGGATGACAATGTAGGTTCCTCGTGATGTCGAGGGTTAATGAGTAGGAGAGCATGATTGTCGCTTCACAATACATGAATATCCTCGCACGGATATCACTACAAAATCCGGATTTGCTTCTTCATGTAATCCGAACCGCAGATGGTGGGCACGATGTCGTATCTCAATTCGTCCAACGATGGGCTGGGCAAAAGGTACTCTTCTCTTACGGTCGTGCTCATGGTAGTTTGATAGTATCGGTCAAGCTAAAAGCCGAAAACTCAACGCAATGGGACTGACCGCCCTTCTCAGAACGAACGACCCAGCAGTTCTTTCGAACCTCGGCTCGATATTAAATGTTTGGTTTAACGTTCTATCGGAAGTCAAAGACAGTGAGGGTGGAGAGTAGGATCCCACAATCCCTCTCTCTAACAGTGTGTAGTGCATTGATTTACTGGCGAGAAGAGGAGGAGGACGCCTTCGGAGACGACGCGGATTTTGGAGGGTCATACGCCCCTTCCGCCCATGATCGACGGAAAAAGTTATTTTTACAGCATGATCCCGTGCATACAACAAATTTAATGACATTCATGAAGGAACACTTGGCACTCGTGCAGAATAAAGTGGGTGGAGCAGACATGTTCAGGGAGGTGTGTTTGCGAAATGTGGACGACGCTCTGGTCGACCAGATGCATACCATGTTGTTGTGATAGAGTATAGCACATTTGAGTTTATTGCAGGAGTCGAGGGTGGTATGGAAAGCGCGATGCACAGCGATTCTACTTTTATTTCCAAAATTCCTTTTAACCAACACCCTCATATTTGATTTAATCATACATACTACCATACAGCTTGAGCATCACGCCTCTCCGCAAAAATGCCAGTGATATCCTAAACCAACCTTCAAGGAAATTTTATATACTAACTAACCCTCCTGACTCTCCGGAGATCAGCAGGTGTCGGCACATTGAGCTTGATAGACTCCTGATTCCCTTTTTGCACCAACTTGAACTTGTAGACCCTAAATCCATCGCGACCAGCAGCGTAATCATACTCTGCAACTTCGTAAAGCCCATCGTACCTCAAGCCACTCGAGGGAGCAAAGTCGGACGAGGCTTTCGAGGCTCGTAATACACGGAGGGGATATTTCGTAATACTGTTGTTGATGAGGGCTTGATTGCCGGTAGTTAGTGTTTGGTCTTCGCCTGGTTTTCCGGAGCCAGTATACCACACTATATCTCCGAGGTCTCGATCTTCGTACCCACCGCCGCCAGAGATAATGACGGAATACGCCCCGATACTTGCTTTACCCGCAATGCCTCCCATACTAGAACCGTGTGCGCCGTCACGAAGAGCACAGATCTGCATAGGCCACCATTGACCGACTTTGAGACCGTTATGACCGAAGACATTCGCGGGGCGTTGATAAGCCTGGTTGAGGATATACACTTTCCTTCCATTTCGTGCACGCTTGACGATGATACCGCGCATCGCGTCAGCCGAGCTATCGATGGATTCGGCGTCGGATAAATTGTTGATGTTGAGAGATGCATCAGTCTCGATATCAGAATCATCGTCGGAAATCGCGGCGTCGTCGACGGGGGCAAGATTATAGTGACCTGCCTTCCAGGCTTCGAGAAGCATTACGATTTGCGGAGGGATACCATCCCCGAGGAGCTGAGAATGTTGAAGCAGCGCCTTAAACGCTTTTGCCACTTTCTTTTCGGCGAGTATTGGTTTGGCGTTTTCACCGAGTCTGCTGCAATAATGAATCATCTGAGCGAGTTTGGCGTTTTCATCGTCGGTCAGCTTCGTGTTCTGCTCAAGTTTTTGGTGTAGCCAGCGTTGGAGGACAACTCGACAGAGGAGAATTTGTTGGTAGAGTTTTGAGTCCTTGTCGGGCTGGACGTTACTGACGAGGGTCGTAGCGCCCGCAGCAGGAGTGGCATCAACGTCCATTCCGTCGGGCTCAGATTTAAGGTTGTCCGCAGACGCGATGTTGTCTGCAGACGCGATGTCGTGATTCGGTAAGATGTCTTCCATCTTCATCCAACAGCTGATGGAGGAGTATCCATTACCGCGTCATCTTCTTCCGTTTTGATCCTAATCTGACAACTCCTGGGGACAAATCTCGCGCTCTGGTCGTCGCCAGGTATTGTTGTGGAGCTGTGTCGCGTGTTATCGACCATTTATGTGCATACAAAAAGTCAGTCCTGATGAAAATCGCACGGACTTAGCAACACAAATTAGTCTGGCTATTGTAATTGCGAATGCGACGTTAATTGTGTTGAGATTTGAAATATGGAAGAGTGTGTGTGAATAGATTGATTGAATTGATTACCAGAAAGCGGGAGGTAACGGGTCTATTTATACTTGAGATCAGAAGCCATAGAGTCTTCTAGATACGTGGTACAAACACAGTGGTCTGACCATAAAGAGGATACCAGAATATTCTAGCAGGTTCTTCAACAAATTGCTGGATTCACCACTTCTTCTGAATCCGGATGTCGATCTCATTATTTGGGCTAGAGAATCCAAACGAAGCCTTTCACAGACACCATAGATCAAATCAAATGGCGGGGGCCATCCGGTTACCTATATAACAATAATTCTGTCCGCAAAACGACCCGCGAAAATTAAGGGGCAATCAACTTGCCATCTTTGAAGGATTTTACAACCTTATTAATATCCCTCTCTTCCCAGTCAATCCTATAACGCCAAGCCTTTGAAATCATGGACACTCCGAAAAGGCTGAAAAAGATGTAGACCATGATGTTCCTGATGTACATTCCGATGGTGGATACTTGAGTCTTGTTACTCTTTTGTCGTCGGCCGGCGTCGACGATTTCCTCGACTCGTTTGCGTCTCATCTTTTCGAACTGTGCGAACACATCTTGCACGGATGATTCGCTTCGAGTGAGGAGTAAGGCGAGCAACGACGTGTCCTCCAATGCCAAGGACGCTCCTTGCCCGGAGTTGGGCGATACCTAGTATCAGCCATGTCAGAAATTAGTCAATACTGCGTGGGCTGCATCGCCGATGAGACAAACTCTGGATTTGTGCCAGGAGGGGAGGCTGCGAATATCGTATATGCTCCTCTTGATGAAGAGCGTAGTTGCGTCCATCAATGCGTAGCAGGGATACATCAATCCTCTGTCTTTGAAGAGTCTCATTGCGTTGTCGTACACGTCGGAGGAATCTCGGATTTCCTCATCCGTATATTCTTTCGGGACGACCCAGTTTGTCCACCACATCATTCCCTACCATTCTCAGACTTTGCAGTTTGGAAGAGATACCCCATCGGAAGCAGGAGCTACCCCGAAAAACGCATTTTTGCCAAAGATAAAGTTCATATTGTCTCGGATATTGGGTGGGATGTTTGGCGGGAGTCGGTCTGCGATCACAAACCCTCCAGCTCCGTTGAGACCAATGTACTCGGGTTTGGGATAGCCTGGGAATATGTCTCTTCTGACTACTGAGTTGACGCCTGACAGTCAGTCTCATTTCGAGCTGGACTATACCATCGCAAGCAATCAAGTAATCGCCTTGAGCAGAAGATCCATCCGCAAATTCAACGTACACTTCATCTCCTCGTTCTTCGACCTTGACAGCCCTCTTTTTGTACTCAATACTCAATCCCTTCTTCTCCATTTCCTCTTTGACGATATCGTAGAGCGTGGATCTCATCATCCCGTACATGTAATTTCCAAATCCCTCATGACTCCAGTGCCCGATGACTGAACCCTTCTCTGTCCAGAATGTGCTTCCCTTGGCCACACCACCACGTTTTGTGACCTGTTCGTCTAGACCTAAGTCTGCCAGGACCGCGACGCCGTTGGGTGCAAGGCCAAGGCCGCCGCCAATGTAGACCTTTTCTGTGCGGGGGTAAGCCTCGTAGACGGTGCAGGTGAATTTGCGCTTTGAGAGCGGACTCGAGTTTGCTTTATTGAGGAACAAGGCAAGTGCATTGCCTGCTACGCCTGCGCCGATGATGAGAATGTGTTGTGCAGCTTTATCTTGTTCGGAAGACATTTTTGGAGGCGAACAAGAGCGGGTCCTGGGCGTGTCTGGGCATTATTTATGTTCAGGTGCGGATCGCCGGATCACGGCGTACATGCCCCTGGCTGTAATCGAAACAGAACCGCGATGGCCTTTCCGATGAAGCCGATCTCATTAACCAAATCAAGGAAAAATAGAGCGGAAATTCTTCCATAGAGTCTTTACGGTGCCTCAATCCTCCTTGGCTGTTTACAACATCCTTACGTCTTCGTTACTGTCAGGATGGTCCATCTGCTTCCCATCAGACCCTTTTGGTAACTGGGTTAGGGTCCGCGGAAATCTGATCGATTCGCCGAAAACATGAGATCGATGTCGGCAAGACCGAAAAGACACACTAACGTCGGCCATGGACTCCCTGAATGCCATAAATTGTTGATCAATATCAAGCTCAAAAACCCTAATAAGCCATGGAAACTACGTCCACGAATGTCACCTTTGTTGGTTTGTTTCTGTTGTGAGATTACGTAATTGCGCATAACGCGTAACGGGTCAATTTGGGTGCCTATTTTCATGGTGCAGGGAGGAGGTCAACACACAGACCTTCCACCACCCAATTCCGCCCAAAAATAATAAGACTGAGGCACTCTGCATCAAGAGAACCCTCCTCGATCGTCTTATATCGATATCCATCTCGGAATCCATCCATCTCTCACGTCTCCCAGCCATCCACAAATCGAAGACATCCATCCCGAGACTCGGTAATACTCTACGAGACTCGGTCGGTGGGACGCGTGTAAACACTCGGACGGGCAGTCATCATCAGCATGGCGAGCGCAAATGGAGCGACGGGACCCGGCGACCAAGCCAGTCCCGCGAAGAAAAACAGGTATTTTCTAACCCTTCCCCTCCCTCGGGCCCGCTTCAAAGCGCGTGTTTATTTTCACTCCATCCTTCCAGCTTCCTTGTAAACAGGGTTTGAACTAACCTTTTTCCCCGTTGGAGTAGTGTTGTCATCAAAGTGGGCATGGTCGGAGACTCTGCAATCGGGAAAACAAGTCTCATGGTCAAATACGTCGAAGGCGCCTTTGACGAGGATTACATCCAGACACTAGGTTCGTCCGCCTCATCTGCCTTTACCCGAACCTAATTTCGATAGGCGTCAATTTCATGGAGAAGACAATCAGTATTCGAAATACAGAGATTACGTTTTCGATATGGGATTTGGGCGGCCAACGGGAGTTTGTCAATATGTTGCCTCTTGTCTGTAATGATGCTGTAGCCATCTTGTTCATGTTTGATTTGAGTCGCAAGTCTACTCTCAACTCAATCAAGGAATGGTATCGTCAGGCGAGGGGTTTCAATAAGGCGCGCTGTCCTTTGTTACTATTTCCCTAATATGATAGACTGCAATTCCGTTTCTGGTGGGCACAAAATTCGATCATCTCGTCAATTTCCCGAGAGAAGACCAGGAGGAAATCACAAAGCAGGTATGTTTCCGTAGAAAAAGTGTGTCTGACGGAAAGGCTCGACGATTTGCACATGCCATGAAAGCCAGTCTCATCTTCTGTTCCACCAGTCACTCCATCAACGTTCAAAAGGTACGACTTCCCCACGACCGAATTGACATAGATTTTCAAAATCGTCTTGTCAAAGGCATTCGATTTGAAATGCACCATTCCGGAGATCTCGGCCGTGGGAGAACCGATCTTCGAGTACATGAACGTATGATATGATATTGGTTGGGGGAATTTGCATTGTTCTAATAGCATACGCGTGGGTTGCGGTTTGTCAATCGTTTATGCTTTGGAGGAGGAGTCGGTAATATAGTAGCCGTGATAGGATAGGATATCAAAAAAGAGCTCAAATATGCCATGTATATCCCGACCCCGCCAGAATAAATTCTGTCTAATTCCAAGTCTGGGCTCACTTCTTCTTGACTTCCTTGATCTTGATAGTCTCATCTCCAATGAAAATCCCCTGTCATTAGTGGAAGGCCGAGGGACATGAGCGGAAGCGTACCTTGCCCTTATATGGCTCTGGGGGTCGAATTTTCCGCACTCTGGCGCAGAAGGATCCCAGTTTATGTTTGTCAATACATTTAACCTCGAAAACAGTCGGATTCGTCATCGTTACTTCGATCCCCTCTGGAATTGCTGCATTCACGTTATGATTGAATCCCACTTTCAATTCCAACACCTTTCCCCCCTCTATCAATTGTCCTCGGTACCCAACTCCTTTCAACGTCAATGTCGTATGATGTCCCGTCGTGACACCCTTGATGCAATTATTCAATAACGCTCGTACAGTACCCCACATCTCCCTCTGTCTCCGCGCCGCCGTGTCAGTCACAACAACAACCAAATCATTCCGTTCAGAAGCAACTTTTCCAAAACTTTCCGTCTCTTCTATTCGGGCGAGTAATCGAGGTTCAACCGTCCACGCGGGAACCAGCGAAATGAACGGAGGAACAGCGACTTGAAGGGCACCTAACGGGCCTGTGACCGTGATGGTCTGCAAATCGGTCTCACGGACACCAGGGCCGCCGAGATACCGATGACGGGGTGTGGGTTTGAGGTACTTTGTCCGGACTGGGGCAGGTGGAGGGGTTACGGAGAGAGACACATTCAGGGGAATGCTAAGACGTTTTTGGCCGACGTGTGATGCTCTCAAGGGAGTGGTGGAGAACTGTCGTATGCAATGACTTGGAATCCGTTGTGGAAGCATCGACAACGCTGGCCCGATGCACGGCAGGCACCAAAAAAAAAAATTCCGAAGATCAGTCCACAAATTTCAAATCTGTCTAGAAAAGCACATCTCATCCTCTGCGCGCGATGGTGACCCGACCATAATCAACAAAACCGGGGTTCAGATAACGAAGCCGCTCCGGATTCTAGTTAAGGCATTTCTTTCACAAGACGCTTACTTGATGATATCAGTCACGGAGCTGTTACAACGCGAATAGATTTGAGAGTCAGGAAAATCGAAAGGTCTGCGTTAGCTATGACTGCTCGATGCATCTGAAGCGAAGTTCCAATTGAACGGTTATGAGGGTTGACGTGCGAATCCAAAATACGCGATAACTCTCAACAGGAAGGTAGACAGTTCGAAACAATCATTACCGAGTAACCCAAGAGAGTTTACTTGTTTTACAACAGTAGCCCAAAGAATTTTGGTAGATGGAAGTCGATATGTATCTATAAAAGTTAACGCGGGCATGAGGCTCGATATACACGACGTCATCGAAGGTAAAGGCAATACATTGATGCGACAATTATTGAGGGGTATTGGAATATAATTGTGGGGGTGCGCGGATACAAAATCTCGAATAAATAGGTCATTTCGAGGACCGAGCGCTAATATAACGTAAAGTCGAGGCTGTGTTCCGCACATTATCTCGGTAAGAGAGGCAATTTAAGTCTATTCAAATGCATATGTATCCGTGGAACCGAACAGCTTGTTCAACATAAACCCATTTGGCCCCGTATGCAGGCTGTATGGATAGATCTTTTTCGGACGCTCCAGAGTCCACACGAAAAGGTATGAAAGTAATCGGCCGATGGGCTGTGTACTCAAATATCGGTTCCGTCGGGTACCTCCTTAACACACAAATTATTATTCAATTTTAAGGGTTGCTGTCACTCAAGATACCTGGGCTAAGCTTTTTCTCGACGCAGGGGGTCTCATCGATTGGTCAGACTGGCACCTTCCGACCAATGATAAGGGGGCAGGTATCATTCGCGGGCCAGACTTGGGGCAATCTCCCGCCATGTGTAAGGGGATGTGAGCAAGGAGAAATTGACTATGACTAAAATGAAATGTGGCACCTACTGAAACGGGTGGAAATATGTTGCGGCCCCTACCGCGTTGAAGCATGTCCAAGCTCGAAATCAGTCCTGGAGGTGCGTTTCTTAATCTTCTCGTCCCGCACAAAAAATAGAAGCGGAAAGGACACGAGTCAAAAATAACCTTTTCCAAATCGTCGATATCCAGAAATAGAAATGATAGTTGCGCGATGATCCCGCCCAGAGCCGATGCCTTTCGGCAAAGTGGCGTTTGGACCGTCGGGGCAGGCTTCCCATTGGAGGAGTTGACATAATTGTACGATAATTGGGAATGCAATTTCCACTGGCCCCCCCCTTTCAACCCTTAAATGAAGTTGATCGCACGGGGCACCACGTATTAAAGGGAAAAAAGGAGGTTGCAGTTGCAAAGAGAAACATACCCCACCCCGCGCCGTAAGCCGATGGACGGATTCGTCTCGAGCAAAAGGTGCAAGTTATGCAGAGACTATTAATTCCTGTCCCTTCTAGAGCCGCGGTTTTGGTTTTTTATGTGACTTTGATCCGAATGTTTCCACATTAGCTCACCTATCGCTCACACACACTGTAAAGTTTTTTTTTGGGTGGCACTCACACACAGAAATGATCTAAGTATTTTGGGTCGGCTGTAGGGGGGGGATTTTAGCCATTCCGGTGCAGTCTAACGAAACAATTGAAATCCACACCAAACAAGTTCCACCACACAAACCAACATTACCACCACCCTCGATCCAGACGTCCAAGAGGACCGCGAACTGCACGGGACATTCATCCTCTCTCGTCTCTGCTCGCAATCCTCTCCTCCAACAATCGACTCTCGTTTCAACAAGAATTCTTTCCGCTGCTATTGATAGTTCCGGGCCCCAGTCAAGAAAAACCCCGCGTCGGATTCTGGAATCTCGATACTCCCAGTTTTTCGCCCTTCTTTTCCCACCAATCCGTCGAATATCATCACATCTTTCGTTACCTCTGATTTAAATATATGATTTCCAGATCGGATTAATCGTTTTGTACCATACAACGCCTTTCTTTCGATCCCGTTCGTTCTGCGTCCTCACCGAGTGGAAATATTGTCACCATGATATTACCGTCGGTCCCGCGCTCCATCCGTTCTCGACGGCCTTGGAAAAAACGCCTACAGCTAGAATATGATGCACAAGGAAACATAGTCATAAAACGAGACGCCGACGATGGTCAAGAGAGTACTCCAACCACGACTACATCGTCAACACCGTCACCCTCTTCACCCCCACGACCTCCACCCCCGCCCGGCCCACCACCCCCTGGCGGAGCAGGAGGCCCCTCCTCTGGGTTCTTCAGCTCAGGGCCTCCTGGCCCTCCACCTCCGCCTCCGGGTTCATCAAACAATCAACCATGTCTTTCGCCTGGGGGCACGATCACTTACACCAACTCCAATGGAACAGTCCAAAATTACACGAATCTCGGCGGGAATTGTTTAGGACTCGATGTGGGAGAAAATGGTTCTCAAAACGGGTCAAGCAACGGCATAAGTCTCCACGACCCCTTTTTCGCCTCTGTCACACCTCAAACCTTTGCACTCGCGGGTGCCACCATCGCTGCCGCCATGCTCCTCGTTCTCCTTTTCCTATCACGGACACGAAAACCGTGGATGCAGAAAATAGCAACATTCGCCATGACTGTCTCTCTAGTAACATACATGGTTGTCTCCGTCAGCATGCTAGAAGACCAGTATGCCCAAGGTCGATACGATGCCGATGCCCTTCGAAATGTAAACCAAAACCTGGTTTGCCAAATTTTTGCATACCTTGCCGAACTCGCCATCTATCTCGCTCAGGTTCAGACACTGATGAAGATATTCCCTCGAAAACGAGACAAAGTCATCATCAAATGGACCGGGTTATCTCTGATAGTGCTGACGATGATTTTTTGCGCCCTCATGCAGTTCCTCCAGCCGTCTGCTCCACCCCCTGGTCAACGGAGCTCAGCATGGCAGATCTTCCTGCAGATCTTGCCGCCGCTCAACTACCTATTCTCGATCACCCTCGCCTTGATTTACGCTCTCTGCGTCATCTATTTCGGTGTAATACATCGACGCGTCGCCTACACGATTCCAGCTGGATTGATACTGGCCCTTTTGTCTCTCGCATGTATCACCATGCCCATCATCTTTTTCTGTTTGGATATCTGGGCAGAGTTTGTCGTCGGTTGGGGTCAGTACATTCGATCCATCGCTTCAATCGGAAGTGTCGTTATCGTATGGGAGTGGATAGAGAGAGTAGACGAGTCGGAAGCAAAAAGAGACGGAAAAAGCGCTATTCTAGGACGACGAATATTCGAAGACGAATTCGATGTTTCCTCGCACTCTAAAACACCAAGATCGGCAAGTTCGGAATCGCTGTTCCAAGGTTGGGGCAAGAAGCTTGGCGTCCCAAGTATCTTTTCAAATTTCAGCGATAGGGCCAGTGAATGGTCCCTTAAACTACAATCGCGGCTCGATCGAAGAGCGTCAACCCCGACAACCTCGCCGGTCACTGCGCTCGCGCTATCCGATCTCAATTCATCCACCTCACCTCGACAGCCGGGTTCTCTTTCGCGGCCCTCCACGACCGACGATGCACGGACCACGACAACAAGCACCACTGGCGACGATGCGTACGCCTCCACCTCATACACTGGAACTTCCGGTGCGTCTTCATTTTCACCCCTTGTGGGCGGAAAGCCACCCAAGAAGAAACACCATTACCCTATTGCCCGATCAGCAAATCGAACTCGGCAACTGACGAATACACCGTCAATATCAACTCAATCACCGCCCATACCGGAGGTCCGAGAGTCTGTTTTTGATCCGTCTCCATCCGTCCAAGCATCGGCTCCCTCGTTACATAGATCAGACAACGAGAGTATACACAATCGACCGACAAGTTCGAACGCCCCCTCCTTCCATAGTCGTGAAAGCGAAGATCGACGGGCTCGAGCTCGGTTTTCAGTACTACCAGGGTTCTCCACTGGCGACTATTTCATAGATCCCGTTGACCTGGAGAAAGGGGGATTCACGGAAGAGGATCGGACATCTTAGTCAGTCGAGGATTTCAGAGTCATGATAAATGCTGTGGACAATAGTGGTGTATAGGTTTGATGGGTTGGGTATTGTATAGCAGATCCCACTTTGGCGTGTTATGTATCGCATTGTACGGGTAGCAGGGAGTTATGATTTGTTTTCCAGCGGCTCAAATATATAGGTCTCGGTATAGGATTCCCATAAATTTATCAACTTTCGAGTCTACTTTGTCGTTCCTCCAATGAGTTCTTTCGAAATGTGCTCCAGATGGATTGGTCAACTTTGCGGCAATTGGTCGCATCGCGCCGCCGCGCGGGCACGGGTCCTCAAAAGCTCTCACGTAAGGCTGCAGGTCAAAAAGTGAGGACGTTTTGATTTGATCTTATCTTGACATCATAGATTATGCTAAGGCTACAAAAGTGATAAGCACATCAATATCTCGGCCAACGAAGGAAGCCGCCTTGGCGAATCCGCATTTAGGCTTTACTTGTGTGGTGAAAAGCGGCTACGCGGAATACATTCGCTATATACAAAGAATGTAGGGGACACCAATTCATCTTATTTATGCCAATGACCCGTCGTTTCCTCTCCCAAGCTGCGGCATGGTCATCGCAAGAAGTCAAGGTACTCTCAAGCCCATGACATTGTTCTTCGTTACTCACGTTTAGATAATTGACATATGTTCGAACTGCTGAGCCAGCGACTGTGTTCACCATTCTTACTGGATTACTTTTCCTTTGTCTTCTCATTCAATTTTTGAGACGCAAAAAAATGTATTTTTGGTTATCGCTGTTGCTGGGCTTGCAGGTCTTTCACGTAATTAATGATTGTGTTCACTGAACAGGAGAACCCGCCGCCGGATATATTGATCTTCTTCTCTAGAGTAAAAATCCAAATCTCGAATGCGGAATAACTCTCGTGGCTTCCGGACGATCTCGTACACTTTCGTCCCGTTCGATATCATTACCTTTCTGATACAATCTGCCGTAGGGGCATTGTTTCTTCGGACAGTTATAATGTGATGCTAGCGGAAGGCAAAATACTCGTGGCTGGCTTATCGTTGCTGCTCGCTAGTCTAACTGGCTTCTGCGTGTTGATGGGTTGAATTGAGTATCTTGTTTCGAGAGCACAAAAAATAGGAGGATTACGAGAAAGAACGGAATCGAATTCCGATTGCGAGATGGCTTTCTATTACGGGATTTCTTGTAAGTGCTCCTGCCATTCTCGCTAACTGGAGGCTCGGGCAATCTATCGTATTTCAGAGTATTCCCATGGAAAAGCAGGATTTCTCCTGACACATGACGTGTGCTGTGGCCCTAAAATGATTTTTATTCCAAGATATCTTTATTCTCTCGAGCCCGCCCGATCTTTCTAGCGACCGCTGTATATGTTGTGGCAGGATTCTTTCCGGGAAAATTGTTGAGTGGCGAATATGGAGATGCCAGAGGTAACTAATTCGGTGAAGTGGAGTTGCTCGAATATATTATAAGCAACAATAGCTATAGATCCTCTAACTTGGGAAGTGGTGCATGCAGCTACCATATAGTATCGTCCGCTCTTGCGAAAGGTAATTGTAAATAATTGATGTGCGATATCAATCGGCTCGTGGATAACTTGCAAGAAAAGGGAATGCTAGCCGCGGTCAGTGACATACAAGTCATTTCACGGCCACCGTTCATTTTCCATTCGGCTCCAACACGTCATCTGATTGTGTTTTAAGAAATCGGCATTCCGTCATTTGTACATTGCTTCGCATAAAGTCTAATTCGGCACTCGCCGAGTGGTCGCTTTTCCGATTGAGATGGCAAATCTTCGGATTTAGATGCTTAAACGCACCCTAATAGATAGCCGAGGTCAATCTACTATTCTTTTGGAAATAAATTGAAGTATGACTTCTCGGACAGTTTGACCACCGTTGGGCGAATCGGGCGCTCAATAGCGGGAGGGCACGATCATGAGATACAACGAAGTACCATTTCGACTATACTATGGCCATATTGTACGTCACATCACAAAAACATCTATGTTTCAGCGTTTCCCAATATCGCCTATTGCAATATTAACGATTCAACGGCTAGATTTTTGACATATCCGAATGCAACAGTTGAAGAATATCTTTTGTCTGACTTCTGAAATTTAATTTCTCTTTCGAGCACGTGAAGGATTGAATTTAAGTTTCGGTCGTGCAGAAGTGCCAAGACTTTCCATTTTTACAATAGCACGGTTCGCTTTTCATCTTTAATATTCAATTAGATTGTTACATCGAGTTTAGTGTGCCGGGCGACGTACTTATAGGCCCTTATTGGGAACGTGGCGTTCTCTTGGCTGATAATTCGTGCAATTAATCTGCGCGATAGTCCGCCGATCGAGGTTCTTCAATTTCTGGATCATGCGAGAGGACATTCCGTTACGGGAGACACGTAAAGTCTGCTACGAAGCCCGCGACGCATTTTTCACATGCTGTGACAAGAACAACATCGAGAACCCGTTACGAGACGTTAATAACGTTCAACGATTTTGTAAATCGGAGAAGGCAAGGTTTGACAAGGATTGCGCTTCTTCATGGGTACACTCCGAAGAAGAGGACCGAAGATTGATTGATACAGGTGGACTATTTTCTGAAGAAACGGTTAACAGATAAGCGGAAGGAGTTGATGTACGCGCAAGGAGCAGCAGTCGCTCCTGATAGGGGAGTCGGCTAACTGGAATCCAAATGAGAAAATTTACGCATCCGCGCGACCGAACATAGAATTTAGGACAAAACAGCTTAGGAGAATAAGCATAGCGGAACTCGAAAAAGAGATTATACGGGGACAAAAGTTTCTTATTTTAGCGCGCGGATATTATGTCAACTCCCGAGAAATGCTTTTATCTTTTAAATGGACGGGGATTGCGTACGGGGCTCGACCCGCCGGAAACGGCCGGGGCGCAGCGAGCTTCAAACATGAGGCAAAGTATGCAGGAGGCAATTTCAAATCACTTTGAGGGCCGACGGACCCGTGCCGCACTAGTCGGATGGACGTCTCCTATGATCATTCCATGTCCATGTCATGAGGATAGAACGACTCTATTAAGGCAAACAATCGAGGCATGAGCGAGAGCCGGGGCCCGTGCCACCATGTTCGATTCGTTCACATTGGGGGTGGGGAACTTATAATAATGAGCATTTAAGACCTTGTCATTTTCCTCCATTGGAACTGTACAAAGCTTGCTTTGAAGGTTCGAACTTCTTTTCGCCGGCTTCGATCAGCATAGTCTATCTCGACGACGATCTTGTAGGAGGAACTTGAGCCGAATTCAACCAATACAAAATAGGTAAAGTATTCCCACACCGGCCCCCACGGAAACCCTCTCTCCCTTATCGAATGTGACATCATTCGCTGACTGTTAAGCTTTCTTTGATCCACCGAAGTAGATTTCGGTAAATTATTGCCCCATTGCATTTGGTAATTAGTGTTGCTGACTTTCGTGGGGTACTTAGCCGCCATATTTCAATATAAAAAGGCTCGCGGTCGTTCCTGACAGGTCTATGCATCCCATGGCGGAACGGGAGCTGTACGGCAATCGTAACGCCAAACAGTTTCCCTTCGAAACAGTTCGCTCAAATTTTGGGGCACAACTCGCAACGAAACTCAGTAGCATCGAACGCGAAGATATATTCGAGCCTCACACGAAATTTGTGACCGCCCTCAATTGCGTTTTGGTTTGGACTCACGCGAGAACCGCCACCTTACCCACCTGGGAAACACCTAATATTCGCGAAGCCAAAGAATTGGTGGACCTTCTAAGCAAATGGTCTCGTCAACTTGCGTGGACCGGACAAATCGATGAAGTCATCATCGTCCCTCGCCGACAGGTCTATCGTTGCGGCGGCGAGACGGAGCAGGGCTTGATAGCACGACGCAATTGCCCGCGTGTTCGCCTCGACCCAGAACCTCCAATTCGTGACGATGAACTTGGTCGAGAGTTAGACATGTACCCACGCAACGCGGACCAATTTGCAACAGGTTTAATCGAGGAGGCTGACACCGCATTCTCGATCTGGGAGGCAGGTTCTGATGTCCTCCTCTACGCCGAGGGTTGGTCCGAAGATCATCTCTCGCCCTCAGAATTGCAAGAGTTTATAGTCCATTGCGAGAAACGACTTGCTCTCTGGAATTCATCGATGGAGAGCCTGGGCTTGTCGTATCGATTTTATGGGACAATGGATTGGAGACGCAGTGAGGTGCCGTGGCATGAAGCGGTGAACACCAAGAGACTTTGTGGAAAGGAGTTTCTAGGGGTTGATAGGAGAGAAAAGGATGTGTTCGATGCGGAGTCGAGGGGAAAGGAATGCTGTCCATGTATCGGTATCGCAAGACACGACTCAGTCGGACGGTCTGTATCTGCTACAGCGTAGTAGGGGCCACGACAGAGGGGGAATGGAGGTGGGAAGGTGCAGGATTCGAGGATTTGAGCGGAGCAGAGGAAATTCGCTTTGTAGATCTTGGGTGTATACTAATATATCACGGACATCCTAGGGAGACTTTTAATGCGGAGGCATATATATATTTAGGAAAGATTGAAAAGGTCTTCAAGATTCTCAATATAAACCATTATCGTGTGCTCCTGCAGCATTGGTAGCTTCACACCTCGGGAGTGGGAGCATCGGATGAGATCTGGTGTTGACGGATTTCCTTTTTCGTCATTTTGATCCCGCCCACTCGTCACCGCAACTCCGCCAACGACAGTTGCACGAGACGATAATGGGAAAGAGTAAGGCTCCTCCTGAACTGTTGATTCTTTGAGCTGACATACTTAGATACTGACAAGCTCTATATTACGTACCTTGGCTCTTGGGACTGCGTTGACTGACCTTGCAGGAGCTCAGAGTGGTCCGGCCAGGTTGGACAGCATGGGGTCGCCGGCGGCATCGTCGCTCGTAAAACGAAGAAGGCTTTCAAACGTTTACCTTTCACGCACTGTGCTCTTTCTCTACAACCGTTTGAGCATCCTGTGTGTACGCCGACGGGCACTATTTTCGATATAAAGCACATCATTCCGTGGCTCAAGAAGCGTGGCACAAATCCTGTGACGGGGGAAAGGCTCGATGCGCGAAGTCTCATCACACTCAAATTCGATAAAAATGACGCTGGGGATTATGTTGACCCCGTCACCAAAAAGGTGTTCACAGATTTTTCGAAGATTGTAGCCATCAAACCTTCGGGAAGGGTGTACTTATGGGATACGGTAGAGCAATTGAATTTGAAAGCGAAAAGTCTGAGAGATCTGGTCAGCGATGAGGAATTCACCAGAGCAGACCTCATCATCCTCCAAGACCCGTCGGATCCGGAGAAGCAGAACATATCAAACTTCCAAAATATGCAGGAGGAGGAATCTCAGCCTCCGACAGACGGTATGAGTTCGATCTCGCGGCTTTACTTATGGGTAGATAAAATCGCAAAGGCAAAAGAGGCGGTCGCGAAGCTTCGGGCCAAGGACAAAGCGAACTCTGTGGTAGATGGCGGCACTCATGCCACCCCTGTGTCCTCAATGCCATCGGCTAAGAAATCTCTGCCATACAATGCTGCTGTCTACAATACGGGAAAGGCTGCTGCGTCTTTCACATCAACTGCGCTCGACGTCGTTACCAACGCAGAACGAGCGTTGATTAATGAAGAAGACTACATGTTAGTTGTCAAGCGGATAAAGATCAAGGGATACGCCAGCATTCAAACAAATTTTGGTAATATCAATGTCGAACTTTACCCCGACTACGCACCGAAGACGGTCTATAATTTCGTTAAGTTAAGCCAACAAGGCTATTACAATAATACGATATTTCATCGAAGCGTTCGAAATTTCATGGTATGAACTTGAATAAGGGGAGCTGTGCTGACAATCAGATTCAAGGAGGCGATCCGACTGGGACAGGACGAGGTGGGGACAGTTATTGGAAGAAGGAGTTTCCGGATGAGATCAATTCGCCATACAAGCACGATGCTAGAGGGATGCTCAGTATGGCCAATAAAGGACGAAACACCAATACGTCTCAATTGTAAAAGCTTTCCCGCTGTTGATTGAACTGACTGTGCAGTTTCATCACGTATCGGCCTGTGCCGCACTTGGATCGAAAACATACTGTATTCGGGAAAGTTGTCGGTGGTATTGAGGTCTTGGATAAGCTAGAAGCTATCCCTACCGATCACGAAGAGAAGCCGCAGCAAGATATCAAGATCAACAATATCGTCATCTTTGTTGATCCGTTTGATGTACGTCACCTTTCCTTAGCATGGTCTGACGTTGAGGAATGGCAAAAGAAGCGTCGTGACAAGGAAGTTGAGGACGAGCAACTGGAGGAAGAGGCGAATAAAGTCAAAGAAGATGATGTGATGACATGGACTGGCAAGAAGTTGGGTAAGGATGAGAAGAAGCCGGGGCATCTGGTTGCAGCGGTGAAAAGAGGTGCTGAGCGAGACACGCCGATGGTCGATACATTTCAAGAACAGGAACCTGTAAAAAAGAAGTCAAAGGCTAGTGGGTTTGGGAATTTTTCAGGGTGGTAGCATGTAGACATTATTATACAATCCGGTATACTTACTCTAATATCTTGCTTCGCATCTGGGGGAGCACCCGCCTGAGTTTGGGTATCCGAGTCTTGCCATTTATGTACCCATTTTTTTCAGCCAAGATCAGTTCCTCAAAATATTTCTTTTTCGCTTCAGCATACTCATTATATAGCTTAGTTGTCCGTTCGGTGGCGCAAAGGACAGCGTGTGATCGTGTCAGGATTTCCGACATCCGAACCGTGGGTAGGGGCCGGATGGGAGCAGTTTTAGGCGGGGCGAGTCCTAATTCTGAGAGATCCACGGCCGGGGAGGATAAATAGCCTCGCTTGAGAGGGTTCGTATAGTAATCTGCAGGTCAACGATGGGTGGTCTGTTTGCGGAATACCGATGAGGTATCTTCTGACGGGCAAAGCCGCACGAGGGATCCGGCGAGTTGTGCCAAATTGCTCGGGATTGAACAGATACCTCATGCCCAGCTTGTTATAATAGACGGTCGTGACTTTTCCACCTTTTGTTTCAATAGCTTGGATTGCCTCCCTAGAAGCACGTGTTACGTATATCGTGATGG
>Ga0335073_10001403_pt1 | contig 32138 bp, 28 predicted proteins | sample Lox_Sample_22_FD_207093 | JGI IMG/M metagenome (GOLD analysis project Ga0335073, IMG submission 207093) | Soil microbial communities from Loxahatchee National Wildlife Refuge, Florida, United States - Lox_Sample_2.2 | ecosystem: Environmental > Terrestrial > Soil > Wetlands | place: USA... | reverse complement strand
TCGGCGGCGTCATGAAATTCGCCGACCCAGCCGCCTTCCAGCGCTACAACGCCCACCCCACCCACCAAAAACTCCTTTCCTGGCTCCTCCCCCTCATTGACCCCATCGAAGTCGACTTCCCCTCCCTGTAGACGCGGGTTTATTCCACTCTCGTAGTGCCGGTTTACGCTGAGCGCCGAAGCGCATCTTGCCGGCTCTCTTGCTGCAATCCATAGTTCCAGCAAAGTGCGCCGCATTTTTTGCGAGTGCGGGAGTTCCCTCCCGCTTTTCCGTCATTCTCCGCGTCTCGCATCACGCCCTCCACTCCCTCGCCAATCGATCGACGCCTGCTCCGCACTTTTTAGAACCACCGCACACCTGTGCCCCACCGGTTTCTCTTGTGCCGCCACGGTGCTAGTGTTAGCACCGACATTCCATAATTCACAGCCGAGGCTCAGCGCCATGAACGCTCGCGACTTCCGCCGCATCGCTCTCAGCTTTCCTGACACGGAAGAAGGCTCCCACATGGGCGCCACCGATTTCCGCGTCGGCGGCCGCATCTTCGCCACTCTCGCTTCCGTCAAGCAGGGTTACGGCAACCTCATGCTGGACCCCGCTCAGCAACAGGCCTTCGTCGCCGAACTCCCCAACCTTTTCCTACCCGTCCATGGCGGCTGGGGACGCAACGGCGCCACCCACATCGTTCTGGCTGCGGCCTCTGAAGACGTCCTGCACGGCGCCCTCCACGCCGCCTACCAACTCCGCCTGGCCAAAAACTCCGCCACCAAACGCCCTCCTTCGAAGGGTGCCGCGAGGAAAGTTGAATCCCCGCGCCGCCGCTAGACTGGGCGAATTCCAGGATTCGCCACCGCCGGCGGGCCATCGCCTCCGCGCCTCGATTCGTACGATACCCTACCGTATTATTACGGACTTGACAACAAAGCCGGCTTGCGCTACCATACCCCGTGACTCGCCCGCTCCAGCCGGCTCCGCCGTTACTCTGGCAATTCCGAACCTGCCTTTTTCGGTTTCTTTCAACACTCTCGGCTGATAGACCGCCTCGTTTGGCTCTATCTCTTTTGTTTGCATACTCTTCCGCACTCTTTTGCATTTGTCGGAATGCTATCGCCCTTATTTTCAAGCAATTGCACACTCTTTGCACAAAAACCCCCGGGGTAGGGGTACCCTCGCGGGGGCTCGACCGGGTTCACCAAACACCATTTTGCCACTCAACTCCACCCGCAAGCCCACTCCTCTCAATCGCTTGCGCACAGTTTCCGTCACCACGGCAGGGGGGTGTTCGACGGTCGGCCTCAGGCCACGCTGCCCACCAGAACGAAGGGAGCCCAATAGTAGGGATGTGGATGCTGCTCTCGCAGCGATTGCATGGTGGTTTGCAGTGCGGCCGGCATATCGCCGCTGGAAATGAAATGCCGATAGAAGGACTGCATCAGTTGCGCTGTGGTTCCATCGTGAACATCCCACAACGAAAGCAGCAGCGACGACGCGCCCGCGCAGAACAGCCCACGCTGCAACCCGAGCAACTCGTCGCCGGCCGCCACGAAATTCATTCCCGTAGCACAGCCCGAAAGCGTCACGTGCCGCGCCGAGAGCCGCATCTGGTACAGGTCGTACAGATTCAGGTACCCGTCGCCCATCCGGATCCCCGAAAACATCGGGTTGTCCTGCCGGTAGTTGCCGTGCGTCGCGATGTGCAGCAAATCCGCCTGCGCTCCGCGCGACCGCAACAACTCCGTCGTCGCCCCCTCGCGCAAAACCAATTCTGCGTTGGGCAGAATCCCCGCAACCGACTGCACCTCATCCAGAATTTGCGGCGCCCGCTCATCCGGCAATCCCAGCACGAGCGAGGAGCGCACCGCCTCACGAGGATCGTCGAGAGGAAAGCTTGCCTTTCGCCGCTTGTCCTGGCACAGCGCAAAGACTGTAGCGCTCGGCGCATACGAAACCGTGTGGCGATCGCACAAATACGCATCGCCGGATCTCACCGCGTGAAACGGCAAAAAATGCAAGGGGCCATGCGGCACGAAAATCAGATGTTTCGTCGTGAGCTGCGCCGCAATGGGCGCAATCAGTTCGTTGTACAACGATTCCAGGTGGCTTTGCGTGGCCGCCAGCAATGGCTGCGCGAACCGCTCCGTGTACGCTGCGCCCATTCGGAACTTGGCGATCTGGAAGCGCAGCAAATGAAGAAAATTGACCACTCGCGACAATACCGTGACCGGCATGATGCGCGCCGACTCGCGCGTCAAGATCGCGGCCAGCAAACGGTCGCCGGAAGAATAGTATTCGATCAGCGTGGCGTCGGCGGGGATCGTGGCCTGGATTTTCTCGAGGGAAAAATCCGCCGGCGCTTCGAGCGTAGCGTTTTCGCGCTCGTGCGCCGGCAATTCGCGCAGCGTGCGCAGCAACTCGTTTTCCTGCGAAACAGCTTTTTCCTGCAATTGCTGCAAGCGCGCCCCGGAATTTTCTTCGGGCCGCAACTGCTCCGCTTCGATGCGGTGGTAATACCAGTTGAGCTCTTCGCGCAAATCGCGAATTCGCCGTACCAGCTCGCTTTGCCCGGAATCACCCAGCGGCAGGCTCTGCCCCGACTGGAAGATCATCTCCGTCATCGAACGCGACTTCGCCGCTTCGATGCACGCGAAGGCCTCGGCAGCGGAATCGGCCTGCGGCGCGTCCGCGGCGTACAGGTCGACCAGCGCCTCGTAGACCTGGAGCCGATTCTTGACGAACGAGATTTTCAGTTCTTCCGCGTACAGCCGCGAGCGGAGCGCTTCGAGACATTTCCGCGCTTCCTGGTATGCGGCGAGCGCGATGCCGCGCTCGTTGCGCGCTTGCGCCAACTGCCCGCTCAAGAAATGCGCTTGATAGGCCAGCACTGGCGCCTGCAGTCCGGAGATTTTCGCCAGTGCCGCGTCGGTTTCAGCTTGTGCGCCGGCAGGATCTTCCACGTTGAGCGCGATGCGCGCCAGCAACAGATGCGTCAACGCCGCTTTGCCGCGCAACGCGGAATCATCGAAGAACCTCGCCGCGGCAACCGCAAGGCGGCGCGCTTCAAAGTAGCGCCCTTCATGGAACAGCAGCAACGCCTGGTACAAATCGAGGAGCCACGGCCACACCAGATTCTTCTCCGCCGCGAACATTTCGCGCGCCTTGCCGAAGAGTTCCAGCGCCTGGACCGTTTTCCCCTGCTGGCCGTACGCCATCGCTTCGTTCGCCAGCGTTTTTGCCGATTCGTAGCCCATCCCCAATTTCTGGAATTGCTGAAAACCTTCGTGCGCCATTTCGCGCGCTTCTTCGCTGAGGTTCAACTCGAGATAGATTTCACTGAGATCGAGATGGCACAAAGCGAAGTGATACGCGTCGCCGGAGGTCTCGCATGCGCGCCTTGTGGCAAACAGCATTTCGATAGCGCGCGAATATTCCCCGCGAAAGTAATACAGGTACGCAATGTTGTAGTCCGCCTGATCGCGGAGACGGGGCATGTTGTGGCGGACGCAGAGTCCGCGCGCGCGCTGGTAGCAATCGAGCGATTTGGCGAACTCGTTGAGCGAGATCAGGCACATGGCCATGTTGTGCAGCGTAACGGCCGCGCGTTCCCAATCCTCGAACTGCGCAAGCGTTTGATACGCGCGCTCGTAATGCAGCATGGCGTCTTCAAAACGGTCCTGGCGATGGAAGATGTTGCCGACATTGTTTTCGAGATTAGCGATCCGGCGCGTCTCGCCGGTTTGCGTAAAGATCGCGCGGGCGCGTTCGGAAGCCTGGAAAGCGCGGTCGTATTCGCCGAGAAGAATCAGCGGCTGGATCGAAGCGCTCAGCGTGCGCGCCGCTTCCTTGGGATTTTGCAGCGCTTCATACCTGGCGATAGCGCGTTCGTGAAACTCGACGGCCGCCCGATTATCGCCGGAAGCGTAGAGCGCGTTGGCCTTCGCGCGCGTGGCCAGCGCCAGGTCTTCGTCACGCCGCAGTTGTTCCGCGATGAGCACGCCGGCTTCGGCCAAGTGGAGCGCTTCCTTCGCATCGGTGCGAATTTTTTCGAGAACCAGATCGGCGAGCAGCTTTATCGATTCCGAGCGCAGCAGTTCGGGATGCCTGGCGAGAACTTCGCGGCGCTCGTCCGCCGCGGCCAAGCTGGCGAACTCCCCGAGAAGTTCCTGTTGCGCGGGTTTGGCAACGTCGGGCATCAACGGAATCCGAGTTCGTCCAGATGGCGGCGCAACCGGTCCATGCATTTTTGGCGGGTAAAGCCGATCGAGCCGACGGCGAGGCCCAGTTCGGCGGCAACTTCGGCGTACGGCCGCGCCGGAGTCTCGAAGAAAAGCAACTCGACCAGGCGCCGGCACTGCGGGGAAAGCGTGGCGATCGCTTCGCGTAAGAATTGTTCTTGCTGGGTTTGCAGAACGAGTTCTTCCGCGATGGGCGGAGTTTCCGGATCGGGCAGATCGGGATCGGCATCGCGGCTGACCAGCCGCTGCTGCTGGCGTTTCCAACGGAAACACTGATGATGCGCGACCTGCATGAGCCATTTGGGAAGCGCTTTTGGTTCGCGCAAATCCGGCAAGCGGTGGAGCAGTTCGACGCAAGTGGATTGGAATACTTCGGAGGCCTCGTGGGGCGGAAGCTTGTATTTTACGGGAATGGAATAGATGAGCGCCTTGTATTTGTCGATCAGCGCCGACCAAGCCTCTTCATTGCCGCGGAGGCATTCCTTGACCAGACGCTCGTCCGGCCAGTGGGCCAGTGTTTCCGGCATGTCTTTGGTGAGCAAGGGAGACATTCGTGTCGACGTTATTTGCTCGCGGATTGTTGCGCCGAGTCGCGGAAGTAAAGTTGGTCGACGTTCCAGAGGACGTAGGGTTCGAGAACGGCGGGATGCAGATTAGCGACGGCGTTTTTTGCGCCGACGAGGATGTGCGGGCTGGCAAGAAAAATCATAGGTTGATTCTCCGCAAGAATTTCCTGAACGCGATCGTAGAGCTTTTTTCGCTGCTCATAGCCGGGCGTGACGAGTTGCTGCTCCATGAGGCGATCCATCTCGGCTTCCCAGGCGGTGGCGGGTTTGGATTGCGAAGGATTCCAGAAATGCTGCGGACCGGAGGAAAGCCATACGTTCATGTCGGGAGTTGGGTCGGCATCACCGCTCACAAGGCCGAGGATACAAGCGTCGTAGTCTTTCGTTTGCGTGATGCGATCCACGAGGGAACGAAATTCGAGCGGGACGATTTGGACTTTCATACCGAGCTGTTTGAGGTCGTCCTGGATGACGGTGGCCATTTTGTTGCGCTCGGCGGAAGAAGAACTGGTGAGGAGGGAGAAAGAGACAGGGTAGTGGTCGGGGTCGAAAAGAGTCGATTCGTCACTGGACGAGTTGCTTTGCCAGGAGAAGCCGGCCTGCTGGAGCAGCACGCGAGCTTGCTGAAGGTTACGCGCGGGATGAGGAATGTCGGTGTCGAGCCAGCGGCGGTTGCCGGGAGTGACTGGTCCCCAAAGCGGCGTACCGCGGCCCTGATAAACGAGGCGAACGATCGCGTCACGATCAATGGCAGCGGAAATGGCCTGGCGGAATTTCGTGATGGCGAACAGCTTTTGTTTGCGCAGAGCGTCGGGCGAAGCTTTGTCGCCCAGGTCGTTGAGATTAAAGAAGAGAAAGTTGTATTCGAGGCCGGGCCCCGCGTCAGACATGGTGTAGTCGCGCTGCTGACGGGAGAGAACAGAAAAGTTGTCGGCGCTGACGCGCGAGAGGAGATCGGTTTCGCCGGATTGGAATTTGAGGACTTGGGCGTCGGCACTCGGAACAAAAAGAAAAACGAGTTCGTTTAAGTAAGGAAGACGCGTGCCTTGCGCGTCCGTTTTCCAGTAGTAGGGATTGCGTTCCAGAGTGAGCTTTTGGCCGGGGACGTATTCTTTCAGACGAAAAGGACCGAGACCGGCAATTCCAGCGGCCGGAGTGGCGGGATTCCAGAGCTGCGCGAGTTTGCCTTCCTGATAGGACTTTTCGAGGAGATGGCGCGGGAGAATGGCCAAGCCGTCGAAGAGGCGCTCTTCGACGCCATATTTTTTCGCGAGAGTGAAAACGAGAGTCTGTTGATCGAGTTTGCGGACGGCGATGGGTTTGCCGCCGATGATGAGGAGATCGCGCTGAGGGGAATGGAGATTCTCGTCGAGATAGAGACGGAAAGTGAAGAGCACGTCGTCCGCGTCGAGCGGATGGCCATCGGAAAAGCGGAGGCCCTGACGAAGCGTGAGTGTGTATTGCAGGCCGTCGGGTGAAATCTTCCAGGATTTGGCCAAAGCGGGTTCGGTGAGCTGAGTGGCGCGGTTGATGTGAATGAGGTCCGACTGCATCGCCGCGATCACTTCGCGGGAGGGGACGTCGGCGGAGAAAACCGGGTTGAGCGTTTTTGGTTCGGCACGCAGGGAGACGACGAGACGGCCGCCGGCGTGGCCGAGTTCGCCCGGGAGGGTGAGAAGCTCCTCGTGAGCGGCAGATGAAGCCGCTACGGGAACAGGTTTCAGCGTGGTTTGGGGCACCGCAGTGACAAACGTCACAGTGGCGGACAGAAAGAGAGCGCAGGCGCAGCACGGCCAGAAGAAACGGCGGGTTTGGCTCACGTTAGGCTCCAGCAACTTCCTTCGACACAGCTACAGGCAATTCCGGAACGGCCTGGGATACGCCACCTTCTATTTTGAAGGGCCGGGTACGGCGCTGCAATGCGCTTGCGAGGCCGAGGTATCCGAGAAAGAACGGGAGGATTGCCAGGGCAGGCAAGTACATCCACCAATAGGAGACCACGACGCTGTACTGCTGAAGGGCAGCGAGGAGGTTGCCCCAGCTGGGTGCGGGTTCGGGTACGCCGAGGCCGAGGAAGGAAAGGGTCATCTCCGCGAGGACGAATTGGGGGATGAGGATGGCGGCTTGGGTCAGGAGGATGCTGGCGGTTTCCGGGAGGATGTGCCGGCGGACCAGGTAGAAATCGGTTGCGCCGAAGCCGCGGGCGGCGCGAATGAAGTCGCGTTCCTTGACGCTGAGAACGACGCCGCGAACGAGGCGGGCGGGGCGAGCCCAACCGACAACGCCAATGACGATGACGACGAGAAAGAAAGCTTGGACAGGGCTGACCGAAAGCGGCAGGAAAGCACGCAGGGCGAAGAGGAGATAGAGCCAGGGCAGGGCGAGGAAGAGTTCGGCGAGGCGCATGAGGACGTCGTCGCGCCAGCCGCCGAAGAAACCGGCGGTGAGGCCGACGAGAGCGCCGAGAGTGAGCGTGACCGCAGCACCGAGAAGGCCAGCGAGAAGAGAGATTTGGCCGCCGAAGAAGATGCGGGAGAGGAGGTCGCGGCCGAAGCCATCGGTGCCGAGAAGGTAGAGGCGGGGCGCCGGACCGCCGTAGTCGTCGGTGCTTGCGCGGGCGCTGAAAAGATGGAGGCGCACGGGAAGAACGCCGAGGAGATGGTAGGTGGCGCCGGTGGTGAAGAAATGAAGCGGAATGGGCGCCGAGATGTCTTCTTCGTATTGGTCGAAGGAGCCGGGTGCGAGGCGGAGAGCGTAGAAGAAAGGGCGGGCGTGGAAACGGTGTTGTGCATCAACGAGGTGGACACGCATGGGGGGCAAGTAGGGGTGGTCGCGGTCCTGATCGGCGGGATCGCAGGGCGAGAAGAAGCCGGCGGCGAGGATGACGAAATGGAGAGCGGCGACGAAGAGAAGCCAGCGCACGAGTTTGCGGTCTTCGGAGAACAGCAAGGGACGAAGTTTGCCAAGCGCGCTCATGGGGAGTGCTCCGCGGTGCGGATGCGGGGGTCGGCGAAGTAGAGAAGTACGTCGGCGAAAAGATTTCCGGCAACCAGAAAGAGCATGGAGAAGAGAACGCCGGCGATGACGACGTAGAAGTCGCGGGCGAGGATGGCTTCGAGGAGAAAGGGACCGAGGCCGGGCCAAGTCATGATGACTTCGACGAGGAGAGAGCCGCTGAGCAGGGTGCCGATGCTGAAGCCGAGCAGGCTGATCAAAGGATTGGCAGCGGCGCGAAGGGCGTAGTTGTAGAGGAGTTTGCGCCGCGGGATGCCGTGGGCTTCGGCGGCGCGGAGGAACGGGGAGTGGAGCTCGTCGGCGATGGCGGCGCGGACATGGCGAACGATCGTGGGGAGCGCGGAAAGAGTGAGGGCGAGAACGGGAAGAGTCATGTGGGCAACGAGGTCGCGGAGTTTTTGGAAAACGGAAAGCGAATCGAAATTTGTCGAGGTGAAGCCGCCGGTGGGAAACCAACCGGTGCGAACGGCGAGAATGAGAAGGCCGAGAGCGAGAACGAGATCGGGGATGACGAGCAGAGCGGCGGTGCCGGCCGAGACGAGTTTATCGGGCGCGCGACCGAATCTTGCCGCGGTCCAAATTCCGAGAGGAAGGCCGAAGAGCCAGGCGAGAAGCGTGGCGGAAGCAGCGAGGAGCAGGGTGTTGCGGGCGCGGGCCGCGAGGAGCGGGGCGACGGGGGAGTTGTAGGAGAAGGAAAAGCCGAGGTTGCCGTGCGCGAGGCCGCTGAGCCAGTGAAGATAACGGATGGGAAGAGGGCGATCGAGTTGGGATTGCGCGCGAAGAGCCGCGACGGTGGCGGCGGAGATTTGCGGGTTGAGGCGCATTTCATCGAAATAGTTGCCAGGGGTGATGGCGGAAAAAAGAAAAGTGAGAATAGAAACGCCGAAGAGAAGGAAGAGAGCATGGAGGGAGCGGCGGAGCAGGTAGCGCATCAGGCGTCCACCAGTGCCGGGATGGGTGAGGTTGACGCGAAGCGCGGAGCTGCGGCAAGAAGAGCGCGCGTGGCTTCGTGCTGGGGCGCTTGAAGGAGTTGCGCTGCGGGGCCGGATTCGACGATTTGGCCGAGACGCATGACAGCGATTTGATGGGAGAGATACGCGGCCATAGCGAGGTCGTGGGTAATGAAGAGATAGGTGAGGCCGAGCTGGGACTGCAGATCGAGGAGAAGATTGGCGATTTGGGCCTGAATGGAGCAGTCGAGGGCGGAGAGGGCTTCGTCGAGGAGGAGGAGTTGGGGTGCAAGAGCAAGGGCGCGAGCGAGAGCGAGACGCTGTTTTTGGCCGCCGCTGAATTGTTCGGCGAGCTTGTGGGCAGAGTTGCGTGGGAGGGCGACGAGGTCGAGGAGTTGAAAGGCTTTTTTCTCGCGCGCGGAGGCACTGAGCCAGTTTTGGATGACGAGGGGTTCAGCGATCAAGTCGAGAGCGGACCAGCGAGGATTGAGGGAGCGGGCGGGGTCCTGGAAGACAAGTTGGATTTGCGGGCGGATTTGGCGAAGCTGATTTTCCGGGAGAGTGGCGAGGTCGTGTTGGTGAAAAAAGATGGAGCCGGAGGTGGGGCGTTCGAGGCAGGCGATGCAGAGTGCGAGGGTGCTCTTGCCCGAACCGGATTCGCCGACGAGCGCGAGGGTGGATTTTGCGGGAAGCGCGAGAGAAACGTTTTGTAAGGCGGTGAGCTCGGATTTTGCGGCGAAGGGTTTGCGGATGGAATAGCGCTTGGTGAGATTTTCGACGCGAAGAAGCGGTTGAGGAGTGGTGGCCATGGCGGACGTCAGCGTGCGGCAGAGAATTTGAAGCACGAGGCGGAGCGGGATTGGCCGATGGAAAGGAGTCCGGGTTCGGCGGTCGTGCAGACGGGCATTTTGAACGAGCAGCGCGGCTCGAAGCGGCAGCCGGAAGCGGGTTGTGAAAGATCGGGCGGTTCGCCGGGAATGGCGGGCAGGTGACGGGCGGGATTTGTTCTGGTCGCGGCGGACGCGGAAGGCAGACTTTGCAACAGCGCAGCGGTGTAGGGATGTTGCGGAGAGGCGAGAATTTGGGCGGCGGGGCCGGATTCGATGACGCGGCCGGCGTAGAGGACCAGGATACGATCGGCGAGGGCGTCGAGAAGCAGTGGATTGTGGGTGATGAAGAGAATGGAGAGATTGAGTTGCGCGCGGATTTGGCGAAAGAGTTGGAGGATTTCGCGTTGGGTGGTGGGGTCGAGAGAGGCAGTGGGCTCGTCGGCGATGAGGAGCGCGGGATTGCAGGCAAGGGCTTGGGCGAGGAGGACGCGCTGGCGCTGGCCGCCGCTGAGTTCGTGAGGATAGGAGCGAGCGACGCGGGGCGCGTCTGGGCCGAAAACCTTTTCGAGTGCGTACATCGCTTTCTCGCGGCGAGCTTCGCGAGAGAGGGAGGTGTGGGCCGCGATGACGTCGGTGACTTGCTGCTGCATGCGAAGCGTGGGATGGAGCGCGAGAGAAGGCTCTTGAAAAATGAGGCTCAAGCGAGAGCCGCGGAGAGATTGAAGTTCGCGAGGAGTGGCTCGGAGAAGATCTTTGTTTTCGAAGAGGACCGCGCCGCTTTGTGAGACGGCGTTGGGAGGCAGCAGGTTGAGAAGCGCAACGGCGAGGGTGCTCTTGCCGGAGCCGGATTCGCCGAGGATGCCAACGATTTCGCCGGCCGAGATTTCGAAGTTGACGCCAGTGAGAGCCGGAGTCAGACCCCCGCGGGCAGAGGCGTAGGCGACACGAAGATTTTGGACTTCGAGCAGAGGTGCCATGGAACGTGCGTGCGGCAGGATGCCGCCAGTTCCCATGGTGAGTTAGCGGGAAAAGGCGGACAAGAGGGGCGGGGAAAATGGAGCGGGAGAGGTATTGATGAGTAGGAACGCCGGCACGGGCGATGGAGGGTGGAGGACCGCGATGGAGTGCGAATGGGGCGCAACGTTCCTTCGAGACTCGGGAAGTTGCGCCCCTACGGTTTGGGCCACGCGGGAAGGTGGTGCGATCGGTTAGCGAACTGCGATCGCTGCCCCGGAGTTCGCCTGCGCGGTGGTGACACGCGGGGTCATGGAGACGACGACGTACTCGCGCTCTTTGTCTTCGGACTCGACGACGCGCAGGAGCAGCTTGTCTTTGTGAATGCGAAATTCGGCGGTTTCGCCGATGGGGAGCAGAGCGGGATGCTTGTCGTCGCGCGGACGGATGCGATAGGTGACGCGATCGGTTTGCAGAGTGTATTCCTGACAGAGAACCTGTTGCGTCTGCTTGTGCTGGCCGTCAGTGCCGAAGATTTCGCCGGCGAGCGTTTTGCCGTCTTTTTCGGCCATGCCGCAAGACGTGGAATCCATTTGCAGCAAAGTGCCGCGCTCGTAGGCGGGCTTGTCTTTGGCCGAGGTGGCAACGGCGGCGAGCAAGAGGCTCGCGACGATGAGTGAGCGTTTCATGATGCCCTCCACGCGATGATTTGGAAGCCGGCGAGAATTGGGTGAGGAGCGGCTTCTTCGCGCTTCTGAGAATAAGGGAGGGATGGGGTCGGAAAGATATAGTCGAGAAACAAAGAAAAACGGAAGCAGGCAAGGGATGCGCTTCGACGCTCAGCATAAACCGGCGGCACGTGCTACTCGGCGGTGTACATGATTTCGAGGCGGCGGATGAGGAAGCAGGAGAGGACGAGCACGGCGAGCGCCAGGCAACAGAGGCCGAAGATGGAGACGAAGGGAGACACGGGTTCGGGGACGACGGTGAAGAGGGCCATAAAGCCGGTGTTGGCAAGGGTGGTGGGGCAGAGATGTTTCAGGTAGAAGGTGACGCTGAGATGCTGCGCCCAAGAGGGGAAAATGGGCGAGATGGCCTCCCAACCGAGAAGAATGGCGCCAGGGACGATGGGATTTTTGAAGAGGAGGCTGAGGGCGAGAAAGACGGCGCCGTAGCCGATGCAGGCGAGCGCGGTGACGAGGAGATAGGAGCCGAGTTGGCCGAGACCGGGGCCGTCGAACATGTAGGAACGCCCGGCCGCGCCGTAGCGCGAGTAAAAAAGATAGAAAGACCCGAGGACGGCGATTTCGAAAAGCACGATGGAGACGATGCAGCCGGCGAGAAATTTGCCGATGACGAGCACTTCGCGGCGGACCGGGGCGAGGAACTGGTAGTGGAGCGTGCGCTGGACGACTTCGCCGCGGATGAGCCAGGTGAAGATGCCCATGCAGGCGAAGAAAATGCCGATGCGCAGGTAGTAAAGCTGGATGAGGATGGCCAGGGCTTCCGTCTGGTCTTGCAGATAAGCGGCATCGAATTGGCCGCGGCTGACGATGTTGCGAATCAGTAGAAAGACGACGGGGATGAACGCAAGGAAGTAGACCCAGAGGCGGCGACGAGAGAAGAGGTTGCGGCCGACTTCGTTGCGGATGAGTACGCCGAGCTGCCCAGCGTACAAAGACCAGGGCTGCTCTTTGAGGTTTTTCTGGGCTTGCGCGAGATAGGTCGAGGTGCTCATGTGGGCGAACCATCCGAGCCGATAAGGTATTGGTAGATGGAGTTGACGTCGTCGTCCGCGGGCGCAACCGTGTCAATTTCCACGACGCCGGTGGAGACGATTTTGTTGAGGAGCAAATAGAACTGCTCGACGTCGCGGGTGCGCACGAGGACGCTCTGGCCGTCGGTGAGGATTTTGGCTTCCACGACATGATCGAGCTCGAACGCGGCGGAGGCAAGGCGAGCGGCGTTGGAACAGCGAACGAGCACTTGCATAGGGTGTTCGCGAACTTCCTTGCGCACTTCGCGGATCTGGCCTTCGGCAACGACGTAGCCGCTAGACATGAGCACGACGCGGTCGGAGATGCGGTCCACTTCTTCGAGAATGTGGCTGGAGATGATGACGTGCATGCCTTGTTTGGCGAGCGCTTCGAAGAGGGCGATGGATTCGGCGCGGGCCATGGGGTCAAGGCCGTTGAGCGGCTCGTCGAGGACGAGAACGGAGGGGCGATGGGCGATGGCTTGCGCGAGGCGGATGCGCTGGCGCATGCCTTTGCTGTAGCCGGCGATTTTGCGTTTGGCGACTTGGGCCATGCCGGCGCGATCGAGCGCTTCGGCGGTAAGTTTTGCGGCTTGCTCGGCGGGGAAACCGTGGAGGCGAAGCGGCCAGTAAATGAAGTTGTAGCCGGTTACGCCGGGCGGGAAAGAATCGAATTGCGTGCAGTAGCCGACCAGGCGATAGAAGTGGACGGGATCGTTGGGCGTGAGGCCGAAGACGTGGACCGTGCCCTGGGTCGGTTTGATGAGGCCAGTGAGGAGATTCATGAGCGTGGTTTTGCCGGAACCATTGGGGCCCACCAGGCTAGTGATGCCTGGATCGAGGCTGAAAGAGACGCGGTTGACGCCGAGAACTTCTCCATAAAACTTGGAGACGTTGTTGAAAACGATTTGGCGATTCTCGGTCATCCGCGGACAACCTCACGAGCGCGCAAGCGGGTATTCAGGACGAAGAGCGCGAAGACGCAGACGAAGACAAGCATAGCCCAGTCCATCGGAATGGGAATCTTGTTGAAGCTGGAGGGGCCGCCGAAGCGCTCCTCGGCGTGAAAGGCAGCGGCGATAATATTCTGAAAGAGCTGGGGAAAATTGAGCAGGTCACCCCAGTAGGTGTGCATGATGGCGTTGAAGATAGCGCCGATAGCAGCGGGGACGATGAAGGAGATAAAGGTGACGCCGGTGGCGACGATGCGGAGTTTCATCCATGCGGAGACGGACAGGGAGATGAGCGAGAGCATCAAAATCCAGATGAACGAACAAAAAATAATGGGAACGACCATCCACAGGTGAGGCCAGAGCCAGCCGGAGGCGAGGCCACCCTGGAGAAAAAAGAGGATGAGTGCGGGAATCCAGGTGACACAGGAGAGGAGAACTCCGAGGACGGCCAGTTTGCCGAGGACGTATTCGGCGCGGCTGAAAGGGCGGCTGAGGAAAAGGGGAAGAGCGCCGTTGGTGAGGTCCGGCGAGACGAGCGTGGGACCAACCCAACAGTTCAAAAGAAAAGCCAGCCAGGATTGGGAAAAAAGAAAAACCAGAAAATACTGGCTGTCCACGGTGAGCACATCGCCCATGCGGATTTGCAGAAGGAGCTGAACGGTTTTGTTGTTGGCGACAAAGATGTAGGCGGCGAAGCCGAGCGTCGGAACGAGCGCAAGAATAAAGAAGATGACGAAGACGCGGGATTTGAAAAGATCCGAGAAGGCGAAGCGCGTTAGAACGTAGAAGCGCGACCACGCCGGAGTGAGCGCGCCGGAGTAGGGATTGTAGCGGCGTTTATAGACGGCCATCGGCTGCTCCGGTCTGCTCCATGGCGTTCAGAAAGATAGTCTCGAGCGAATCGCGGCGGTGATTCATACGGCGGATTTGTACGCCGCGGTCCGCGGCGACCTTGAAGACCTCGCGAATTTCGATATTTTCGGGCATGACGATTTTCATGCGGCCGTGGGCGAACACGGCGCACTCGCAGCCGAGCGACTCCAGCGCGGCAGTGAAGGTAGCTTCGGCGCCAGAGGTCTCCAATTCGAGGAACTTGCGATTGGCGCGGCGCTCCTCGGCGAGATTGCAGATCGAGGCGATGCGGCCGTTGCGCAGAATCAATACCTCATCGCAGGTCTCTTCGACGTCGCGGAGAAGATGCGAAGAAAGCAGCAGGCAAATGTCACCGGCTTCGCGAATTTCGCGGATGAGTTCGATGAGGCGTTTGCGCGCTGGGGGATCCAGGCCGTTGGTAGGTTCGTCGAGGATAAGCACTTTGGGGCCGTGGGCGATGGCTTGCGCGAGTTTGGCGAGCTGCTTCATGCCGAGCGAATAAGTGCCCACGGGACGATAGCGCGCCTCGCCAAGGCCGACGTAAACAAAAGCTTCGTGCGCGCGCTCCATCGCCTGGCTCGGCGGCAGCCCAGCGATTTCCGCCATGTAACGCACAAAACGTACGCCAGACATTTTGGAAATAAAGGCGTCATTTTCCGGCATGTAGCCGACAAGAGCGCGCAACGCTTTGCCTTGCGTATGCGAATCGAGGCCGAGCACGCGAACGCTGCCTTTGGCGGGCTGGTGAAAGCCGAGAATGGTGTTGATCAGCGTGGATTTGCCCGCGCCATTGGGACCGAGCAGACCAATCGCTCGGGTTTTGAGCGAGCCGGTCAGCCCCTGAAGAATGGTGCGGCCGCCGAGCTGAACTTCGAGGCCGTCCAGTTCGATAGTAGGCTGCGGCGTTGCAGGCGTCGCGGGCATAGTTACAAGTTACTACGGATGAGGCGGCGCTGAAGTTCCACGCGCATGTATGTCGGCACCCAACAGGTGCATTAGGGTAAGAGCGCTGGGATTGAAGTCGAAGAGTTGGCCGGTGCCGGCCACTTCGATGCGGTCGCTTTCGCCGTAAGCGCACATGACGCTGGGCTTGGAATCGCCGGCCAGTTGCTGGAAGAAAGCCAATTGCTGCGCGTTAAGCTGCGAGGCGATGGGCTGCAACACGGGGCCCAGGTTTTGGTAGAGCATGCCGGAGAAATTCGCCTGATTGTCATTGGGAAGTAGGGCCCGGAAGCTCGCCGAGCGGGCCAGCGACGTACCATTAGCGTGCGTTTGCAACGCAGCGAGCAGCAGAGGGCGGGATGGCGCGAGAATGAGGTAGCCGTCTGCAAAAACGTAGTCGTGTTCCTCGGCGAGACTTGCACCTTCGGTGCGAACGGTGTAGAACGTCCGCCCGCCAACCTGTTCCTGAGTCAAAGTGGGAGCGGGCACATTGTGCTTGGCCGCTTCGGTGGCGGCGTCCTGGATCAACTTCTGGATCGCAAGTTGCAGAGCGCCAGAGTTGTTCACTTCGACGATGGCTTTCCAGGAGGGCGTGGGCAGGACGGGGCCATCAAGAGCGATGGTCATGTCGCCGCCGAGGGAACTGGCGATGTCGTTGCGAATATCAATGCCCAGCTCGGAGTTGGCCTTGGCGAGTTCTTCCGTGACGTTCGTGCCAGCGGCACCAAAGGTGCTAAAGACGTCGTCCAGCATCTGCACAGGCTGCTTGGAGACAAAGGAAACGGCAACACCAGCATCGGCCGAAACATAGTCTAGCGAACCGATTGGCCCAGGAGCCGCCAGCCACGAGGCAATACCATGCCGGGGGCCGTCGAATTCCAGAGTGATGCGGTTATCGGGTTGCGGTGAGGACTGGCTGCGGGTAGCGATGAGATACTTCACATCGCTGAAACCGCTCTTTTCCAGAAATTGCGCATTGGACTGATGCAGAACGCTAAGAATATGGCCCATGTCCGCGGCAATGAGGGTTTCCGCGCCCTGGCTGTAGACGCCAAGAATGCGCTTGCCAAAGTCGGTTTCCGCGAAGAGGCCGGCGCGGTTTTCGATCTGCGCGTTCATCGCCTGGACCGAAGCGGCATCGCCGCCCACGACCAACATGTTTGAGCGCACCAGCATGATCATTCCGTTGGTATGCGCATCGAGGGCCGCGAGCGACTGCGGATCCACGACTTTGAGATCACCGGAGTTGTGGTTGTGCGTGAGCGTATCGGCCAGATGATTCTGCAAGAAGTCCTGCAAACCGCCCTGGCGCACTTCGGCTAGCAGCACCGGAGAGTGGTGAAACGCGTTGGCTGAATCTCCGCTCGCCGTGATAACGACTTCGTCGCCGAGGTACTGGCTCAGCGTGCGAATTTCATCAATCAGTTCCGCCGGAGTCGGATGCTGGCTCGCGTGGAGACTCTTGTTCCACCACTCCTGCAGGATAGGGCTCTGTGCCAGCTGCTGCTGGAAGATTTGATTGGCTTGCGCCAGCGCATCGCCGAGATTGGGGATGCCGACGTAGAGCACCGTGTTCGCTGGGAGCAACGGCAGAATGTTGCTCTGGTAGCGCGGCGGAGGCATGGGAATGCTCTGGAGCTTGTTCTTGAGTTTCCCGAATTCGGCAAGCAGCGCCAGCTCTTCATCCCGATTAGCGCTCCAACTGATTTCGTCTTGCACGGGAACGACGCCGACGCTCGACGTTGTGGCCATCATGTCGCCCGAATGGAGAATGGACTCGGCGCCCTGATGCTTGACGTGGACTTCGCCTTCGATAACCGCGACGCGCGAACCTTTTGTGCCGGAGTTGACGGAGAACATCGTGCCGGTAACGGCGACCGTGCAATCGGGAGCGCTCACGTACAAATGGCCGGAGAGGCGCTTCGCGGCTTTAACGATGATGACGCCCTGATCGAGACGGATGGTGGCGTTGCGCCGATTGGCGCTAACGGCCACTTCGGCGCGCTGGTTCATTTCGACACGCGAACCGTCGTAAAGCTTGAGAATCGCGCGGGAGCCGGCCGCCGTGCGAACGAATTCGCCTTCGGAAATTTGATCGCCGGCTTGCAGGACGCGCACGCCAGTCGCATTGACACGATAGGCTTGTCCTTGAATCGAAGCGACTTCCGCGCGGCTGCCCGGCAGCGTGAGATACATGCTGACGCCCACCCACACGGCAGCGACAACCAAAATAGAAGCAGCGGCGAAACCTACGGCCGCCCAATTCCAACGAAAACCACGAGCCGCGGGCTCGACGCGCCAGGTAGTAGCGCCCGTCGCTGCCGCGCGGCCATGCGCATACGAACGGCACGCGGGGCATTCACGCAGGTGATCTTCGACAATCAGAGCGCGCGCGGGAGACAGTTGCTTTCCGTAAAACGCCGGCAACACGACGCGAACGTCATCGCAGCCGCGAATCGGCTGGGCGGAGGTGGCGAGGAGTTCTTCGCCCGCAACGTCCTGGAGGCGCTGCCAAACGCGCTCGGCGGAAGCGGCGAGGGTCTTGGCGTCCGGCTCCTCACCACGAATCTCAGAAACAGCCTGGTCCAGCCAGGCATCTTGTTTGGAACGAAAGAATTTCATGCTGCACCCTTCATGAACGTACGCAATTCTTTCTTGAGCCGCGCCCGCGTCCGATGCAGCGTCACCGCTACAACGGCTTGCGAGGTCTGCATCATCTCCGCAATTTCCGGGTTGTCCCGCCCTTCGATATAGCGAAGGGTGAACATCTCGGCAGCCCGCGAGTTCAGCTTGCCGAGTTCGCGGCGCAGCCAATTGCGGATCTCCGACGAGCGATGCGCCCGCTCCGGCGACAGGCTGGAATTCGACTCCAGATCGTCGGCCGTTTCGACCGGCACGTTCTCGCGATTCCCGCGCGAACGAATCAGGTCCAATGCGGCATTAACGGCTGAGCGATGCAGATAGCTCTCGAGATTGGTGATACGTTCGCGGTCAATCTCCTTGCGCGCCAGGCGGAGAAACACGGATTGCGCCACATCCTCCGCATCGGCCATGCTGCCGGTGACACGATAAGCAGCTTTCAGCACCCGCGAATGATGCGCGCGAAACAACTCCTCCAACTCCGAGGCGACCTGGGTAACCATGATGGGTTCTATCGCGGCGGCCAAGCACCCCTCCCGGGCTTCCTAACCTGAAGACGCGATAGCTAGGAACTTTCTTAACACAGAATTCACGGTTTGGCTGGGGTTTCCGGGCGCTTAGGCGGCAGCGAGGTAGGCGTAGCGGAGTAGGAACAAGGCCGTCAGAACCCAGATCAGCGGGGTGATTTCGCGCCATTTACCGGAAACCAGCTTGGTAATGGTGAAAGCGATGATCCCCAGACTAAGGCCCGTGGCGATGCTGAAGGAAAGAGGGGTGAGGACAATGGTGACGAAACAAGGGAGCGCTTCGGAGAAGTCCGCCCATTGGATTTTGGAAATGGATTGCGCCATCAGCACGCCCACGAACAGCAGCGCGGAAGCAGTGGCGTAGGCGGGTACGGCGGTCGCTAAAGGCGAACAGAACATGGCCAGCAGGAACAATGCGGCGACGGCGATGTTGCTCAGGCCCGTGCGCGCGCCGGCGGCGACCCCGGCGGCGCTTTCAATGTAGCTGGTGACAGTAGAAGTGCCGGTCAGGGCGCCGAAAATCGTGCCGACGGAATCCGCCATTAAGACGCGACCGACACGGGGGATTTTGCCGTCTTTGATGAAGCCGCCCTGTTCGCAAACGCCGACCAGAGTGCCGACGTTGTCGAACAGGTCGACGAAAAGAAACGCGAACAGAATCTCGAGGAGGCCTAAATGAATCGCTCCGCGGAAGTCGAGCTGCAAAAACGTGGAAGACGGGTGGGGCAAGGAAAAGATCCCGGAGGGCCACGGCGAAATGCCGCGAAGAATGCCGAAAAGCGACGTGCCAAAGACTCCGAGTAGGATGGCGCCGGGGACTTTGCGAACGATGAGCAGGATAGTAAGTGCGAAGCCGATACAGGCGGTCTGCAATTCCCGATTGGAGAACGAACCGAGGGCCACGAAGGTGGCGGAATTGGCGACGATGAGCTTGGCGTTGCGCAGGCCTACAAAGGCGATGAAAATGCCGATTCCAGCGGCGGTGGAATGCTTGAGGGAGTCGGGAATGCCGTTGACGATCTGCTCGCGGATGCGCGTGATTGTAAGGATCAGGAACAGAACGCCAGAAAAAAAGACTACGGCGAGGGCGGTCTGCCAGGGAACGTGCATAGCGCGGCAAACCGAATACGTGAAGTAGGCATTCAGAGACATGCCCGGAGCGAGCGCGATGGGATAGTTGGCGTACAGGCCCATGACGAGCGTGGCGACGGCGGAGGACAGGCAGGTAGCAAAGACGACTCCGTCGGCGGGCATGCCTGCTTCGGAGAGGATCTGGGCGTTGACCACGATGATGTAGGCCATCGTGACGAAGGTGGTCAAGCCGCCGAGCAGCTCTTGTTTGATGGACGTGCCGTTTTCGGCGAGGCGAAAATAGTGCGCGAGCATCAGCGGGCGTCGCAAACGTGGGAGGAGATTTGGTCCACTGGATTAGCTGCGCTAATGGAGCTGCGAAGGCACGGGCTGGATGTTCGTGTTCTGGGAAGCAGTAATCAGCCATTGTCCGTCGTGCTTGACCATTACCTGAGTGAATATCCCGTCCCTCGAATTCGGGCGTGACGTTCCGTCCGCGTTGCGATCGCCCGTGATCGTCCAATTCACGTGCACAATCGCCAGTTCAGGGCTCAAAAATCGAACCTGTGTGTCCGTCGTTTTCCAGATGCTGTCCTTGAACATGACTTGATGCAACCGCACGCGATAGTCGTAAAACTCTTTCTTGCCCTTACACCACTTTCCGATCACCGTAATGAAGTCCGCGTCTTCCGTAAAGAGGTCGGCTAGGGCAACCATGTCATGCCGATTCCACGCATCTTGCCAACGGGCCTCCACATTCCGTATGGCCTTCGTGTCGGCTGAATGGTCGGGTCGAGGAGCAGAATTTGCTAAACTGCACGTTAAGATCAGCAATGGGAGCGAAAACACGCCAACTATCTTAGGAATTCTCATATGCTCCTCGCGGGCGATGGCTCTCCGTTGGAATGACTCGACGAGGAGTTTCTATACACCCGACACCCCTCCGCGTCAATGAATGGCTATTCTGGGTAGTGGGTCATTGTGACTTTCAAACTGACTACCTTATTCTGCTTGGTCGAGTAGTTTTCGCGTTGAAGGTTAATCTGCTGGCGCCCATACGCCCCACACGCATTGTCCGGTGGTTTGTCAGAAACATCCAACGGACAGTCGGACCGAGACGAGGCTAGGCCTGTTCGGAGGGGAGTTAGAGAAGTTTGGACTGAAGAAGGCTTGGTCGGGGCGCCCGGATTTGAACCGGGGACCTCCTGCGCCCAAGCCAGTCAGGACTACTCTCGGAAGCCCTTTCGCTGCGACATTTTCTATGAAAACAAAAGAGTTGTCTAAATATTTGGTAGTGCCACGAAGTGGCAAAATGTGCCTCCGCATGCACAGAGTCCCCCGAATTTTCCCCATAGCGAAATAACAACGAAAGTGGTCCGGTTGGTTCCGGCTTCTTCGATGTTAGACACAGCCCTGTCGGCGGCGGTTTGGAAAACCGCCATGGCTTTCAATCAGTATGGGCACAGCCAGAAATTTTGTCGAATGTTAGGAAGCCTGTGGGACTAATCAATCTAGCTTTGCGGACTCCAGCTTGGCCTGCTTCAAAATGGGAACGTCCGAGTCGGCATTCTTCCAGAGTGTGAAAAAATCCTGATAGGAAGTGCGGGCTTTGGCCGTATCGCCGGTGATTGCGAAAGCGCGAGCGAGACCGATATGTGCAAGTGGCGCGAGTTCGGAATTCAGTACGATTCCAGGATGCGTGGTGATTTTCCGAAATTCGGCAGCGGCTTCTTCTCCGCGCCGCGCATTCAAAAAAGCTTGCCCGCGAAGGTAAGCGGCCAGGTAGCGATCGTACCAACCGGACTCATAGGGGACCAAAGGCTGCAATAACTCCAGCGCAGCGGCGGAATCGCCGTGTCTTAGCGCGAGTGCTGCTTTGAGTTCGGGAAGTGTTACCAATTCATCGTAGCTCCCAGGCAAAACATGGCTGGCAAAACGTTCGAGTGCTTTGGCAGCCTCGGGAATGGTACCGGAAAGAATCAGTGGCAAAGGGTGTGTTTCCCCGAGCCGCATCGCTTCGAGGGCGCGGTCCCGCGCCGTCGCCGAGTTGCCAACCAGTGCTTCCCGGATGCTCATGTACATTTCAAGAGAGGCAGCTGTGTCCGCGTTCTTGTCCTGCAAGGCAGCCTCTCTGGCACGAGCGAATTGTTTGCGAGCTTCGGAGTAGCGGCCGAAATAGGCTGCAATATTCGATTCTTCGAGTAGCAACTTACCCGCGAAGGCGGGCTGTGCCGAGAGCGACGCCGATAGTTCGGCCATCAACTGGTGGTCGCCCTCGCTAAACGCTGCAATATAAAACTGACGCTGTACTTCCCCACGATCTACGTGGCGTTCTTTGGCTTTTGCAAACACAGCGTGCGCTTCCGGCAAACGTTCGAGAGCCACCAGATCGATGAGGAGGCCGGCGTACGGGAGCGCTTGCCCGGGGTCAAGTTCAGAAGCTCTGCCGAACTCTTGAAGGGATTGCTCGTAGCGTCCGAGTACGCCGTACTCGAAACCAAGCATGCGGTGCGGAGTAAAGTCACTAGGATAACTCTGTTCCCAAAGCTCACAGTTTTGGATGGACTCGTCGAGACGAGACGTCACGAACTGCTGATAGACACCAACAATATCGAACTTCTCCCGTTCGCTGGAGCGATCGCGCAGCGCGTATGCTTGGCTAAGCGCGGCCGTCATCTGGTCATGCTTCCCCAGCAGCTGATACGACCGGCCGAGATTCGCGTAGGCAATGGCAAACCCAGGGTCTAGTTCCACTGCCTGCTGAAAAAACGGAATAGCACCGGGCTGGTCGCCGCGGCTGTATTTCGCGTAGCCGAGACTGTAGGCCTTGAGCGCTTCCAGCGACGGCGTGGTGGCCTGCACTAGCGGCAGGTCAAATTTCTGAACGGAGACGAGTGACTCCCCAAGTCTCTTTCGTAGGTTAGAAGCCGCTTGATCAAGCGCACGCAGCACATCATTTTTATCCGAAGCCCGGGCTTCCGCAGTCGCCAAGGATTCACCGGTAGAGCAGGTAGCGACCCTGAGGGTCAGTTCATACTGAGTGCCGATCTCCGCGATCGAACCACTCAGAATGGCTGTCCCGTTAACGCGCTGGCAGATTTCAGTAGCCAAATCGGTGGTCAATTTGGCATCGGGCGCCTGCTTCATCATGCGCAGCATCTGCTGCATCTGCGCCTCAGACAGCAGATTGAGAAAGGGCGATTGCCCTAATTGAGCAGACAGGCCTTGTTGCAAAGTACCGTCAAATACGGGATCACCGGTGAAATTTCGGAATTCGGCGAGGACGATCGTGTCCTTTTGCGCAAGTTTGGGAGTGCGCCGACTAGCAAGGACTGCAACGCACAAAGCTATCAGCACAACTCCAATAGTGGCGCCGAGGACGGTGCGCCAATGGAAGTGCTGCGATGGCGCTTCTTGGACAGCGGCGGGAATTGCAACAGGGCGTGGAGTGGGACGAGCGAGGTTTTCCGGAGCGCCGGACGGTGGACTGGCTTCCTCGATGGGGACGGCTACGGTTGAAGAATCGGTCTGCGTGACCGGCGCGATAAACCGGTAGCCCTTGCGAGCAATAGTTTCGATATATCTCGGCTTCTCAGCGTCATCGGCGAGAACGGCGCGAATCTGGCGGACGCAGAAGTTAATCCCCGCGTCAAAGTCGACCGAGGTGTGGCCGCCCCAGAGCGCACGTTGTATTTCTTCGCGGCTGACGAGGGCTCCACATCGTTCGGCCAATAATGCCAGGAGTCGAAATGGCTGTGGATGCAGCTTAAGGATGCTATCGCCCTTGCGCAGTTCGCCTGTGGCCACAGACAAAATGAAAGGGCCGAAGGAGAAGGCGGAACCGGTGCGCGTCGGTGACGAGGCCATATCGAGAGGCCAGGAAACGTTCCCGGAGAATAACAGAAAAGCGGAAGGGTTCGCGCGGCCAAATTCGGGCGGGATAAATCACACCTAAAGCACGTGACATCAGCGAAGTAGCCCCTCATGCAAATTCTCAGCGCCACCATCATTGCGCGGTTTCGGGTAGAGCTTTAAGTTTCGGTCTGAGCAGAGCGGACCGTCGCTTCGCGTTGCCGCAAAACTCGCGACACGCAGAAGCCTCGGAAGGCTACGAAACCGCTTTGAGGGAGGTAGAGACATGAACTGGAAAATCGGCAAAACCACTTTGGTCTTTGCAGCGGCTGCAGCGTTATCGCTGCCGACAAGCTGGAGTGTCGGGGCGCCCACCCACAGGGGGCATGAAATTGTCGGAAGCTGGGAAGTGACCGTACAACTCAACAACTGTTCGGGCACGACTATTGGAGGTCCATTCCAGTCCCTGTTGACGTTCAACGAGGGGGAGACCATGACAGAGGACACGACGAACCCATCGTTCGTCGCTGGACAGCGCGGGACGGGCCACGGAATATGGCAGTACGAAGGTGAGCACAAGTTCGCGGCGAAGAGCATCGCGTTCATCAACTTCACAACGACGACGCCGCCACCGGGATTCAAAGCAGGGACACAAAAGATCACCCAGACCATCGATTTCCAAAACGGGCCGGACCAGTGGGCCGCCGATGCCCAAGTGCAATTCGCGGACAGCACTGGTGACGTTTACCGGAATGCATGTGCAACAGCGAACGCTATACGGTTCGAATGAGAAATGGGGTTTACGCCATTTCCGAACAGCGGTAGGCCAGCCGTGAGGTCAATGTATTTCGCGGTGGGAGTAGGACTTTTGGAGAGCTCAAGGAGGCGTTCATATGAAAGCAGTCGCTGTCTTCGTGCTGCTTCTGGTGGCTTCAATGGCAGCTGCGCAAACGGCACCCGACGAGGGAGCCATCCGTACGATCCTGAATGAAGAGATAACCACATGGAATCAGGGCGATACGGATGGATATTCAAAGCATTTTGCTAGTGATGGGACTTTTACGAATGTCCCGGGCATGTTTTTTACCGGACACAAGGCATTTCGCGATCGGCATGAGGTCATCTTCAAGGGACCGTTCCGTGGAACTAAGCTGCAACTCCAAATTGTTTCGCTAAGGTTTCTGCGGCCCGATGTAGCGATTTGCGAAACTCTGAGCTGGGTTTCGGACTTCAAGAATGGAGCGCCTCCAGGCCTTCACCTCGACACGAAAGGGCGGCTTCGCGCTCGTCTCTTGCAGGTTATGGAGAAACGCGGCAGTGAATGGCAAGTAGTGGTCTACCACAATGTAGACATAAAACCTGGCGTTGACGCCCCTGAGCCGGAATAGGCCCGAAGAGGATAAGGTTCCGTTCGCAGATGTGTGTTTTTCCGAATGCGTAACATCTCGGACTTAATGCGCGAAAAAGGTCCTGAACACAATCGTAGGGAGAAACCTATGAGGTCAATCACTTTTCTTCCCGTTGTCTTTACTCTTCTGGCTGCCCTCGGTGCCGCTCAGGTCCAGAACGACGCCGCCGATCTGATCCTTGTCAACGCAAACGTCTTCACTGGGGCCGATGCCTATCCACGCGCTGAGGCCATCGCCATCAAGGGCGATCGAATTATTGCCGTCGACACAAATCAGAAAGTCAGCTCACTGGCTGGTCCGAAGACGACAAAGATTGACGCGGCTGGGCGCCTCGTAATCCCCGGCATCCTCGACACGCACATTCACTACACCACGGCTGGCCCCTCGACCATCACAAATATTGACTTCGGAGGATTTGCGCCAACTTGCAAGCATGTACTGGAGACGATCGCGGACAAGGTGAAAGACGTACCCCAAGGAAATCTGCTCTTCGGCTTCATGGGCGCAGACGCATTTTTCGATCCGGAGTGCACTCCGGCCGCGCTCGACAGGATTGCGCCTAAGACACCGCTTTTCCTTGCAGGCGGAACCGTACATGCAGGAATGCTGAACAAGGCGGCGGAAGATTGGCTTGGAGTCGATACCGGCGCACCCCCTCCTCTGGCAGGCTGGTATGGCAAGGATGCAAAGTCAAAAACATGGGACGGTATCGTTCATAACTCCGCCATGTTGCCGCTATTCGTGAAGGTGCATTCGGACGGAACGCACGAAGACGAAAAGCTGCAGAAGTACTTCCTCGACGAGGCCAGGTGGGGCATTACCGGAAACACGTTCATGGAATACAACCCCGCAGCCAGGGTGGAGCAACTTGCCCGCCTCGATGCGCCGTTTCGGGTGTGGGTCATGCCGTTTGCTCAGTACGAGACCGGCCAGAAACGGCGCAGGTTGCAGCAGGTGACGGTCCCGGCCGGCATAGCGGACCGGGTCACCTCGCACGGCGAGAAGTGGGTGCTCGATGGCGAGCCCGTTCATCGCACCGCTCCCACGCGTTCGCCCTATGCAGACGAGCCTACAACGTCGGGCCAGACCGACTACCCTGACGCGGAGGTACGAGCAATTTTGAGCGAAGCGGTTCAACATAACCTGCCACTAATGATTCACGTGACCGCCGACCGTAGTACCGAGCAGCTTTTGAATCAGATGGAGGGCAATGGCGGCGAGAAAGTCTGGGCAAACCGGCGCCTGCGGATTGAGCATGGCGATGGCATTGTTGGCGACCTGATTCCCCACGCCAGGAAGCTGGGCGTCATCGTGGCGAAGAACCCCATGTATGTCTTAGGCGATGTGAATCTAAGACGGCTCGGCCAGGAACGCGCCGCAGTCTGGAATCCATACAAGTCGCTTCTCGAGGCGGGAATCCCAGTGGTGCTTGCCAGTGACGGCGCTCCTGGCTTGCCGTTCTCCAACCCGTTTCTCAACATTCAGATCGCAACCGTCTATCCCGCGAATCCTAAGGAGGCTATCACGCGCGAGCAGGCGCTCATCGCCTTTACAAGGACAGCGGCTTATTCGATGTTTGCCGAAGATCGGCTCGGTACGCTTGAGGTCGGCAAGCAGGCGGATTTGGCCGTCTTGTCGCAGGACATCTTCAAGGTGTCGAACGAGGACCTGCCAAGAACCGAATCGGTGCTGACGATCGTTGGAGGCAAGATCGCGTATGTGCGGGATGCTGGAGGAACAGCCGTATCGACGCCTCGATGATGTCGGACAAACCGTAGCCAAATGTTGAGGAGTTTGGAAGTGAACTTCCCTGTATCCCTGCGGGCTTTGTCACGGCGAAGAACGTCGGGACCTAGAAAGTACCGTTCGCCTTTGCGCACCCATCAAACAGTGCTATCGATTTCGTCTTTGCTGAGGGATGCTCCGAGAAGCGTCAAGCCGTGGCGCTCGAACTCTGCCTTTCGGGCTTCCAGCTTGTTAGGATCCGTGTCGCGCGCGATAGGTGACCAATCCATTTCCATCAAGCCCGCGGGCGAGTAGAGATGGATGGCGCCGCAATGCGGTTCCTGTGCCACACTCCAGCGGTGCGGAACCTTCATCGGCATCAGCAATGAATCGCCAGGTTTCAGGCGTATACGTTTGCCACCGACTTCAGCGACGAATTCGCCTGCCAAGATGTAGACCCATTCATCCTGCTCGTGGTGTACGTGTAGAGGGGCGCCGGCGTAGGGATGATGGTCTCCGGTCGAAAACACAAAGAGCGCAAGCCGGCCCTCCGAGTCGGAAGAGCGAACGACTTCCGTGTCGAACATGCCTGACGGCAAAGGTACGCGTTCATCGCGGCCGTCGGGCTTGCGCGTAAAGCCCGACCGTACAAGCACTGGCTGCCGGTCGGACTGCTTAGGTGCCGGTTCCATGTCCAGTGCTTGCAACAATGTCGGGTCCGGTCCACACGCGGCCCCGGCGACTCCGGCACTGAAAGTAAGAAAGTTTCTGCGATTCATGAATTGTCCTCGGTCACTACAGTGCAATTTCTCGACAACCCGAACAAGAATTCAGTTCGAGCACGCAACCAGTTCGGATGCAGTCTCCATGGGCAGCCTCGTGACTGGAGGCTTGGACGAATCGTAAACAATGATCGCAAAAGCGCGACGAGGAGTTGTTCCTGTGGCAACAAGGCGCATGGTGACGCCGGTGGGGACGACCAGCGTTTCGCCCTTTTTCACCTTGAAAGCCTTATCTTTGGTTTGGAGGCACTGCTCTCCGTCAACGGTGTAGAACGCCTCCACCCCCGAATGAAAATGCACCCGCGAAGTCATGCCTGCGGGAATATAGGCTGAGATAACGAGCATGGAATAAGCATCCGCTTTTGGAAGCGGAGAAAGATTCACCTGCGCGACATGTCTTCCGCCGTGGTGGTCATCACCGGGTGGCCCAACGGTCATCAGCCACCAGGCCCCGTGCGCTTCGAACGCGATGCTCGAAGGTCCAATAGCAGTTTTGGGTGGTGTTGCTGAATCGAATCGATCGATGTGCCAGAACGCGGGTTCTTGAAGGGAACTGGGCAGCGGTTTCCTTTCAACGATGCTGCACCCGATCTCACCCCGGCGCTCGGGCGAATTTTCAATGCACACTGGTTCTTCTTGAGCGCGACTGGCACTTGCGAAAAAAAGAAGAGCAAACAAAAACCCCAACGAGCCTGTGGAAGGCAGGATCATTTCGTTTCACATATTGCCATAGTTAGGACGGCGACGGGCTGCCCCACATACGGAATAACGTCGGGGCGATGAAGATTTTTCCGCAATGGTTCTGGATCCGAAAAGATCCAAGAGAGGGTCTGCACAGAGCAGAATTCCGGTGCACTCTCGGTGCACTATGGGCTGCAAATGAGGCGTTTTCGTGCAAATCAGAGCACGCTAGATCATTGAAAACAAATGAATGGATGTGAGTACAAACAGGACAGGATGAATTAGCAAACCGCCGCCTGTCGCATGACCGCTGATTAGCCTTGCGAAGATTGATGAGGCCGCAAATACGCAGGGCCCCCTAAGTTTTCCCCAGAGGCGATTTTTTACCATTCCTTCAGATTGTGTTCTTTAGGCTTTTCAAACGAAACCATACCTGCGTCCGACGCGGGCGGTCTGGCATTCAAGCTTGGAATCCGCCTGAGGAAATCCCAGCCCGCGGATAAGAATCAATAGGCTCAACGTCGAAAAACGACATCAACCGTCGAAAAACAACTATTCACGAAGTGAGTAGTCGAAAAGCAGCAAGTCATTGAGTGTATGTACGGCTCTATTTCTCTGGCGATGTATGGGTGTACTCAGCCTTGAGTCGTTCTTGTGCTTCCGACCCAGGCGCGCCCGCCGCCTAATAAGGTCCGCTTAAAATGCCGATCATTGTTTAACGATAATCTGCTCATAACAATGGCCTTACTTCATTTTATCCGGCCAGTGATGCCGTTTATTTTGCCGGTTTCAAGGCTCAGAATTGTAATTTTATGGCATGCTGTAAAGTTGGGGCTTGTCGTTGAGTTGCAAATTGACAAGCCATAGCTTGTTTTCTATACTATTCGTGCCAAGCTATAGCTTGACGGGGGCCTATGAAACGTGAATTCAGACAGTTACGGCTCTCTCAACTCGACCGCATTTTGGGGACGGCGCGAAATCTTCCCCCTCGCCCCTCGCAGGGCTGGCTCGCCTCAGTGCGCGAAGCCTTGGGTTTAAGTCAAAGGCAGGTCGGCAAAACGATGCGGGCCACGGGACAAGCTATCCAGCAATTCGAACAGGGCGAAGCAGAAAATCGCATCACCCTGCGCGCCCTCCGCCGAGTTGCCGGAACGATGGGTTGCGACGTGGTTTATGTTCTCGTACCGAGGGCTGGTTCGTTCGCGGAACTCGCGGAGCAGCCGGCGCGCGAGCGCGCTGCACGCGATGTCAAAAGCGTCGTGCACACAATGGCGCTCGAAGATCAGAAACCGGAAGACCCGAGCAAGCTGATTGAGGATGAGGCGCAGCGGCGTTTGAATCGACACAAAACACGATGAACTTCATCCTCAATCAAAAATACACGGACGGCAATACACCGATTCGTTCCGAAGAAGCTGAACAGCTCATTCCCAAAATCAGTACCCTGGCCGAGCTAAACGAATACGAGGCGGTGAACATTCTGCGTGCCCGAGAGTGGGCGTTCGACAACCGAACGATGAAATCCACTAACCCGCTCGAAGAAGGGTACGTACGCGAACTGCACCACCGGATGTTCGACAATGTCTGGAGATGGGCGGGCACCTATCGGCAAAGAGAGCTCAACATCGGCTGCGACCCGAAGGAGATCCTGCAACGCGTTCCACAGCTCCTTGCCAACACAGAGTATTGGCTCGAGAACAAAACGCTTCCCGTGGACGAAGCGCTGCTGCGATTCCACCATCAGTTGACGAAGATTCATCCGTTCGCAAACGGCAACGGCCGTCACGCGCGGATGATCGCGGACATTGCCGCTGTAAAACACGGCCAAGCGGAATTTACGTGGGGTGCCGGCAAAGATCTCGTCGCCGCAGGCGACGCCCGCACTCGATACCTCGCTGCGCTTCGCGCGCTCGATGCCGACGAAAACGATCTGAAGTCATTACTTAATTTTGCGCGTTCCTAGCTCCAGGCGCTCTACTGCAACAATAAATAAATCGGCCGATCCTCCTATGTCCTGCACACCTCGGCCTCGTTGCCTAGTCGCGAACGAAACGATTCGACAATCGAATCACAGTCGCGCATCCCAGCGGTTGAACAGATTTGAAAGACTCTGGTCCCCCGAATTTTCCCCTGAGTCGATCTTTTCCCGCTTTCTAAATCTATGTTTTTCTTGGTTTTTTCGCTTGAGCACGCCTGTCTGCTCCGGTTCTGAGGGGAAGGTGTGCGGGCTAACGCTTTTGATTGGAGCAACTTACAACCGGAGGCCTCCTGCCTCTGGTTTTTCAACAGGAGGTTTAAGGTGAAGTAGCAATGACGTATCGTCAAGAATTGATTAGAGATATCTTGGTCGGGGCGCCCGGATTTGAACCGGGGGCCTCCTGCGCCCAAGGCAGGCGCGCTACCAGGCTGCGCTACGCCCCGACATGAACTGCTTCATTCATTCTAAAGCACTTTCCAACTTTACTCCTAATCCGAGTCGTCATTTTTGGCCTCACTGTGCCAAAACTGTGCCAAATACTTTTACTGAATCGTGGCTGTGCCAGAATCCAGCGGCATCTCATTGGCTTGGCGGTTCATTTTCTCTAAGGCCTCTCGCTTCATCTGCAATTTCATCTGCGAATATTTCTTGAAGACCTTTGCATCGCCCTGTCGAAGGAGTTGTGTAACCCATTCGTCGGCGACGCCTCCTGCACTGAGCCTCGTCGCATAGGTGGAGCGCAGGTCATAGATCCTAAAGTAGGGAACTCCCGCGCGTTTCAGTGTCTTCCGCCATGCGGTCTTGAGATTCTTATGGTGACCGGACGGATTTTTGTCACTTGGGAACAAGAAGGGCCCGATCCCCGAGATCAGCGTCTGGCTCTTGAAAGCTTCGATCGCCAGAGGCGTCAGGGGAATCTCGGCGGTACCGTTCGGAGTCTTGGAGTCGGGTATCCAAACGGTGCCATTCACAAAGTCCACTTGGTCCTTCCTCATCGGTGTGAGCTCTTTGTACACCCTGAGTCCCGTCTCTGTAATGATTTGAACGATATTCCGAAGATGTGGAGGAGCCTGTGATTCAATACGGCGTTGCTCTGACCAGGTAACGTAGTGAGGCCGAAAGAGGCCCCTCACCGCCACCGGGAATTCAACGCCCCAACAGGGATTAGCTTGCAGGAGCTTCTTGCGCACCGCTACGTTCAGCATTCGTCTGAGAACCCTCAGCTCCTGATGAACCGTAGTTGGCTTGAGCACTCCCATTTGTCTGTAGCCGAGCGCGGTCTTAACTCGGACCGTTTTTCGAAGGCGGTCACGAAGGTAAAGTTCGATATCATCCGCCGTGATTTCCACCAGTTTCCTCGGGCCGAAAGCACCCTTGATGTGCTTTGCGACTCTTAGATTTACCTGGTGGGTCTTCTCTGCTCGCACGGGCGGTTTCGAATAGTTTTCCAGGAAGAAATCCGCCCATTGCTCCAGACTCAACTTTTCGCCTTTCCGTACTACATCCAGAACATTGCTATCTCTGGCCTGAAGCCGTTCCCGCAACAGCTGTTGAGCCTCCTGCCAGTCTTGCGTGAAGGTGGATTCCCTTCGTCGCGCGCCGCTCCTATCGCGATAGCGAATCCACCAGAATGGCGTCTCCTTTCTTCGATATACAACACCATCGTATTTTCGTGACCTAGGCATTCTCCATCTCCTGTTTGAAGGAAGCGCGGAATGTTTCGAGATCCGGTTTGAGAAACCGGATATTGCGACCCATTACGCGGAGATGGGGAATCTGCTTACGCTCCACCCAAAGATACACAGATTGGGGACTAACGCCAAGATACTTTGCCGCTTCTCTTACTGTCAGTGGATATTCTTCTGGGTGAAGAGCGACGCCTTCGCTGGGATCGAGGAGTACGCGTTGATTCATCGTAGACCGCCCCGTTCTTGATTCGGTTCATGCGTCGACGTAATACAAATGCGCCAGTCCCGAGCCTCGGCGGTACTCTTGGGGGCGAATTGGCCTATGGAGACACCTCTGAACTGGGTTCGCAACGCAGGAGCGATACCTAATCGTCTTTCGTGTTCACGTCCGCCGATTATGGGATTGCATGTATCTTTCCTTTCTTCAACTGTGGCTCGTTTTCTCGCTTCTGCGACGGACGATCTGAATAGTTCTCTAGATGACGACATCCGTTGTACTGATATCTCGTCCCTAAGCTTACAAAGTAAGATCACTCTGGACTTGAATGGGGGCAGGCTATCTGAATGGCGCGGGGCATGCTGTCTTGGGGACGCTGTTTTCTCGCGCGCACCGAATTGGTTTGGACGGAGTCTCATGTTTGCTAAACAGCCTTGGCAAGAACCTTTCCATTTAATTTTTCGTTGTTGTGGTTGTTTGTGTGTTCGTCTACCCAGTGT
>Ga0335073_10001402_pt1 | contig 32139 bp, 29 predicted proteins | sample Lox_Sample_22_FD_207093 | JGI IMG/M metagenome (GOLD analysis project Ga0335073, IMG submission 207093) | Soil microbial communities from Loxahatchee National Wildlife Refuge, Florida, United States - Lox_Sample_2.2 | ecosystem: Environmental > Terrestrial > Soil > Wetlands | place: USA... | reverse complement strand
CCGGGGACGATGCCGTCACGCTTCCCGTGCTCGCGCTTGGCGGAGTGGGGATCATTTCTGTCGTGTCCAATGAAATTCCGCAGGAAATGGCAACGCTTAGCCGGGCCGCACTCAACAACGACTGGCCGGCGGCGCGAGCTCTTCAGCGCAAATATCTGCCACTGATGCTGGCCAACTTTCTCGAATCAAACCCCTTGCCGGTGAAGGCCGTGCTCGCCATGATGGGCAAGATCGAAGAGGTTTACCGGCTGCCGCTTGTGCCCATGCGCCGCGATACGCGTTCCAAACTGCAAAAGGTGGCAACTGAAGCGGGGCTGATTACGAAACCTGCCGGCCCCGGCGGCGAAGCCTTGGAGTTTTATATCTACGAGAATTGGGCCGCGGGCCCGCACAAAATCGTGCTTCATCGCGGCTCTTGTGGACAATGCGGCCAGGGCAAAGGCCGGCCGAGCGGGCATGATGCCAATCACTCGCGCTGGCACGGCCCCTACTCCACGGTCACGCAGGCCCGCGAAGCCGCTCATGCCATGACCGGAATTTTGATCCGAAGCGAATGCAAGTGCATTTGAATTCAAAAGTCGGAAGTCAAAACTTAAGGGCTAAATCGTCGCATCCACCTTTGCATTTCCACTTCTGGATTCTGAATTTTAGGTTTCCTCTATACTCTTCCGCATGCAACAACTCAAAGCTACCATCGAGCGCCTGGCCGCTCTGGGCGAGGCCGAGCGCAATCCCGAGGCCCGGCCCGCGTTCCTCGAGTTTCGCGATGCGCTCACCCAGGGCAAGATTCGCGCCGCCGAAAAAGGCGGCGATCCGGCCAATCCTGGCCGCTGGATCGTGAATGCCTGGGTGAAGCACGGAATTCTGCTCGGGTTTCGCCTCGGTGAACTGACAGAAACGGGCAACGGCCCGCTTTCATTCGTCGATAAAGACACCTTCCCTGCCCGCCAGTTTAATGTTTCAGATCGCGTACGTGTTGTGCCGGGGGGGTCGTCAGTGCGGGTTGGAGCTTACGTTGCGCCTTCAGTCATCTGTATGCCGCCGATGTTTATTAATGTCGGCGCTTACGTGGATGAAGGCACACTGGTCGATTCGCACGCGCTCGTAGGTTCCTGCGCGCAGATTGGCAAGCGGGTTCACTTGAGTGCTGCGGCTCAGATCGGCGGAGTGCTGGAGCCGGTGAATGCTGCGCCGGTGATCATCGAAGACGACGTGCTTATTGGCGGGAATTGCGGAGTCTACGAAGGGACGCTGGTGCGGGCGCGGGCCGTGCTCGGGGCGGGTACGATTCTTACTCGTTCCACTCCACTCTATGATCTGGTGCGCGGCGAAGTTTATCGCGCCGGGGCCGATGCTCCTCTGGAGGTTCCGGAGAATGCAGTGGTGGTGCCAGGTTCGCGCGCGGTGAAGAGAGGCGCGCCGGCCGAATGGAATCTTTCCCTCTATACACCGGTAATCGTCAAGTACCGTGACGAAAAGACGGATCGCGGAATCGGGCTGGAAGAGTGGCTGCGATAAAAGATCTCCCTCCCAGCCCAAGCGCGGTAGCACTTTCATCGAATCACGACCGCCAGCTTCCCTACGTCGTCACGTACATGAATCGATCTCAATTCCTCGATGACGACATCCGCTGCGACCAACTGCGCCGCCGGAAACGTGCTGGCTAGGGCGATCACCTTCATCCCTCCCGCATGAGCCGCCTCAATTCCTGCCGGCGCGTCTTCGATCACCAGACAGTCCTGCGGATCAAAGCCCAAACCGCGCGCTCCCATCAAATACGGCTCGGGATGCGGTTTCCCATTTGCCACATCGTCGGCGGTGATCATCACCTCAGGTACAGGAATGCCTACCCGGCGCAATCTTGCAGCGGCCAACGGTCTTGTGCCCGATGTAACCACAGCCCAACGGCCCTCCGGAATTGAACACACCAGTTCTGCTGCTCCCGGCATCCGTTTCACGCCATCTTGATCAGCAGACTCGCGATTTTCCAAACGATGCATCTCGGCTACTGCATCAAGGTGCGGGGCCACTGCCCGAATCACTTCAATCGTGCGTACCCCGTGCATGAGGGCGACCACTTTTTCTTCATTGATTCCTTTTTCCCGCGCCCACAGGCGCCAAGCACGATCCACCGCGCGCGTGGAATCGACCAGCACACCATCGAGATCGAAAAGAACGGATGAGCAATGGAAGGTCTGCATGGGTTTCGCAGCATCAACGGATGGCGGTTCTGCCGCTATGGGGTTCCCGCCGGCAGGCTCTGCGCGGCTTCTGTCGCCAGCATTGCTTCGCGCGCCCTCTGCCGCAACGCCAGGTGCCTTTGCCGGAAGTGGGCCTTGGCGCGCTCACCCCATGCGCGCACAAACCAATAATTCAAAGCCGCGCCGATGGCTGAACTGGTCAGCGGAATCAGCCGTCCGGCCCACTTCTCGACCACATCGGCGCCGGCACGGGCCGCTACGCGCTCAATGACCCGCGGTACAAACTTGTTCACCACTTCCTTTTCGAGCAGCTCGCGGCTGATGTCAACACCCGCAGCGCTGGCTGCAGCAATCCACAATTCGGCGATCTCGTCGTCAGTGTTGAACTGGAAACCGTAGATCAGGCTGAGCTTCTGAATCGTACGCATGGTGATAGCCGAAAGAATGCCGAGATCCGGAAAGATCGTAATGATTCCGCCCAGCCCCAGTCCGGCTCCCTCTGCCGCCGCCACTTTCATCCCGCCGAGAATCACCGAGTCCGCTACGGCATCCAGCTCGCCGACCTCGAGCGAGTACACCCCGTGATAGCCGCTGATCGGCAAACGGTAAGCCGCTCGCAGCTGCAGCAGGAATTTATCGGGGTCAACCCGGACGGTCGAGTAGGCGCGCGTCAGACCGTTAATCAGCGCCTTCTCAGTCCGGCGCAGCAGCCACGATTTTCGCCCGGCAGAGGCCATTTCCTTCAACCTTAACCTAGCCAGCCACCAAAAGACCAGCGGATCAACCGTGAACGGGAGAAGACCGACTCGCAGCCACTGCAGCCGCGGTCGGCCAGCATCCGGCGACTGGACACCCAGCCTGTGCTAGCATCATCTTTACTTTCTGATGCCCACTGGAAAGCTGCACGCGGTACCGCTAGGCGGCCTCGGCGAATTCGGCATGAACTGTATGGCCATGCGCTGGGGCGACGACATCATCGTTATCGATGCCGGGCTAATGTTCCCCGAAGCCGAGCTTCTCGGCGTCGATATTGTTGTTCCCGACATCTCCTATCTCACGGAAAACCGTCAGCGCGTGCGGGGGATCATCCTTACGCACGGCCACGAGGATCACATCGGTGCTCTGCCCTGGATTCTCTCCGAGCTCAACGTGCCGGTGTGGGGCACCGAGTTCACGCTTGCCTACGTGGAAGACAAGCTCGACGAGCACGGGCTACTCGATGACGCCGACCTGCGCGAGATTCGTCCCGGTGAATCCTTTAAAGTTGGCGCGTTCACCATTCATCCGATTCAGGTGACGCACAGCCTGGTGGATTGCGTCGCGCTCGCCATCCATGTCCCGTTGGGCGTCGTGATTCATACCGGCGACTTCAAGGTGGATCCGACACCCACGGATAACCGCCTTTTCGATTTACATGCTTTTGCAGAATACGGCAAAGATGGAGTGCTCGCGCTGTTTCAGGATTCGACCAATGTCGAGCGCAAGGGCTACACGCCCAGCGAGCGTGCCGTGCGCCGCAAGTTCGACGAAATCTTTGCTCATACGCAGCGCAGGCTGTTTATTTCCTGTTTTTCTTCGTCGATTCACCGCATCAAGCTGGCCGTGGAACTGGCTAATGAGCACGGGCGAAAGGTCGCATTCATCGGCCGTTCCATGAACAATTCGTCCGAGATCGCAGAAGATCTCGGCTATATCGAGGTTCCGGAAGGCCTGGTAATCAATCCCGGCGAGATGAAGAATTTTCCCGCGGAAAAAGTCTGCGTGCTTATCAGCGGGACGCAGGGCGAACCGATGTCCGCGCTCTCCCGCGCGGCGGTTGACAATCACAAGCACGCCAAGATCGAGAAGGGCGACACGGTGGTTCTTTCCTCGCGCATCATTCCCGGCAACGAGAAGACTATCTATCGCATGATCGATCACCTCTTCCGCCGCGAAGCGCACGTCATCTATGAAGACGGCAGTTCGCCCCCGGTTCACGTCAGCGGACACGCCAGCCAGGAAGAATTGAAGTTGATCATCAACCTGGTCAAGCCGAGATACTTCATCCCGATTCACGGCGAGTATCGTCAACTGAAGTTGCACGCCGAGATGGCCGCTGCCATGCACAGCTCGGTTGGCAAAGTCATGCTGATCGAGAGCGGAGACATCCTCGAGTTCGACGAACTCGGCGCGCGCAAGGCCGGGCACGTCAATGTCGGGCGCGTCTGCATCGACTCGGGCAACCGTACGGACGTCGTTGAAGATCTCATCATCAAAGATCGCCGCCACCTCAGTGAAGACGGCATTGTCTTGCCGATCATCGCCATCAACAAGCTGAGCGGGAGAGTTGAGACACCGCCCGAGATTGTGACCCGCGGCTTCAATCCGGGTGAAGACGGCCTGATGGCCGGAGCGCGCCAGATCGTCATCGATACTCTGGCGCAATCGAGTGAAGAAGAGAAGGCTGACTACGGCGTGATCAAAGAAAAGATTCGCGCGGATCTGAAGAGATATATTTCCAAGCAGACGCAGAGAAGGCCGCTGATCATGCCGGTAATATTGGAAATCTAAAGTCGTGATGATCTCTCTCGCCGATCTTCACTCCGCCCAATCACGCCTCGCTGGGATCACCACGCGGACGCGACTCATCCAGTTCCCGCTCTGCGCCGAAGACCCGCGGCAACTCTTTCTCAAGCCCGAAAACCAGCAGCCGATCGGCGCCTTCAAGCTGCGCGGAGCCTACAACAAAATTGCTTCGCTCACGGATGAAGAACGCCAGCGCGGGGTCATCACCTACTCCAGCGGCAACCATGCCCAGGGGGTCGCCTACGCTGCCCGCGCTCTCCACACGAAGGCCGTCATTGTGATGCCTGGCAATGCTCCTGCCATCAAGCGGCAAGCTACTGCAAAGCTGGGCGCGGAAATCGTCTTTGTTGGCCCGGGCAGCGATGAGCGCAAGGTTAAAGCTGAGGAACTCGCCGGCGAATATGGATACATAATCGTGCCGCCTTACAATGACGAAAAGATCATCGCGGGACAAGGCACGATCGGCCTGGAAATTCTCGAAGATCTGCCCGAGGCGGAAACCGTGGTTGTTCCCGTCGGCGGCGGCGGGCTGATCAGTGGTGTAGCGGCCGCGATCAAGTTGGCGAAGCCGTCTGCCAAGGTGATCGGCGTCGAGCCTGAATTGGCCGCCGACGCGCAAGCCAGCTTACGCAGCGGCAAGATCGTTCAGATGCCCGCCGAGCAGGTATCGCGCACCATGGCCGATGGCTTGCGTACGCAGAGCATCGGAGAAATCAACTTTGCCCACATCAGGAAGTTTGTCGACGACATCATTACCGTGACGGAAGACGAAATCCGGCAGGCGATGCAGTATCTCAGGGCCAACCCTGCCACCGTGGCCGAGCCCAGCGGCGCCGTCGCCACGGCCGGATTCATCTTTCACGCCAATCAGATGCCTGCGGCAAAGCCAGCCGTCGCCATCATCAGCGGCGGAAACGTCGAACCCCAGATGCTGGAGGGGCGAGGGTAGAAGCCGTTTGCAACCGGCACCTTGGCCGTCGAATAATTGAACCATGAAGCAAACCGTCGCCTCCGTCGCTGCCACACTCGTTTTCCTCACCGGCTTCGCCTTGGCCGACGCCCAGCGCGGCACTCTGGTTCGCGAAGAAACGATTCGCATCGCCCCCAGCTCTGACGCCGCCAAACTGGGCGAAGCCGAACGCGGACATGAACTCATTCTTATCGAAACCAGCCGCGACTGGACTCACGTCGAGGCGATCATTCGCCCTCCGAGCAACGAAGAGGGAGCAACCGACGAAGAAGCAGAAGGCAAAACCATTACTGGCTGGATTCAGAACACTGCTCTGGTAAGCGCATCCACGCCGAATGGCGACAAAATTATCTTCGGCGAGGCTGCCGATTCGGAAGATCAGGCCAGCCGCCGCCGTGGCCGCCGCGATGCCGCTCAGGATGCCATGCGCCTTTACTATCGCGTTTACGACCTTTTTCCCACTTCGCCGCTGGCTGCGGAGGGCCTTTACCGTGCTGCCGATATTCGCTGGCAGCTCGATCGCGCGGACATCATGACGCGGCCCTCGGCGCGTGAGCGGCAGGCCTACCTGCGTGGCCAGATGAACGAGGAGTGGATGAAGCTGGTGATGAAGAAATTTCCCGGAACCAAGTGGGCCGATCTCGCGGCCTTTCACTTGATCGAGAATAAATTATGCGGCGACTGGGAAGGTTTAGCGAAGTGTCCTGACAAGGAAGCAGATATGTATGAAAACTACGCCAAAGAACATCCCCAATCGCCCGCCGCTCCCGAAGCCCTCTACGACGCGGCGTGGCGCCGGTCTGCGCTGATCGAGATCTATAAAACCGAACCCAATCAGAAGAAATCGGAGGAATCGCGCGCGCGAGCCCTGGCGCTGGCACAGAAGATCGTCTCCGACTATGGCCAGAGCGAGTGGGCGTTACGCGCCGACGATCTTATTTTTTATCTGCAACAGGGTGTGCCAACCTATGGCAACGCAGAACAGTGACGCCGGCTGCTTCTTCCACCCTTTGTGGCAGCCACTGACCTCTGCATGCGGCGGAGCCTTATCCGAACCTCTTGCGATAATCCCGCGAGAGTTTTTCTGAGATACTGTTTGCCTTGTCCGTGTCGGAGGAAGATTGAACGACTATCTGCTTTCCCTGATCCTGGGGATCGTCGAGGGCCTGACTGAATTTCTGCCGGTCAGTTCGACCGCCCACTTGCGTATCTCCGAAGCCCTGCTGCACATCAGCCTGACCGACGGCTATTGGAAGATGTATACCGTCGTGATTCAGTTGGGGGCAATTCTATGTCTGCCGGTGTATTTTCGCGACCGTATCGCCAAGTTCCTGTCGACTTTCCCCAAGGGTGAGCGAGGCGATCGCACCGCGCTGACGCATCCTTTGGGACTGACCATGGTCGCCTTTATCGTCACCGCCATTCCCGCATTTCTGCTGACGAAGGTGATCGGCAAGCATTTGGAGAGCCTCTACATCATGGGCAGTTCTTTGCTGATTGGCGGGATCGTGATGTGGATTGTCGATGCCATGAATGCCAAAGCGGAAGCCGCCGGTCCCAGCAGCACAACCGGCCGCATTCGCACCTGGCACATGGAAGACATGTCGCTCGGCCAGTCGATCTGGATCGGCGCCTGCCAGGTTCTCTCCGCGGTGTTTCCGGGAACCTCGCGCTCAATGTCGACGATTGCTGCCGGTCAGATCGCCGGCATGTCGCGCGCTTCCGCTTTGGAATTTTCTTTCTTTCTCTCCATGCCAACCATGGCTGCGGCTACTCTTTACGATCTGCTGAAGTCTCTGCGCGGGGGCAAAGGAGTCAACCCGATCGGCGTTTCGCAAATCGATCCTCATGGCTGGATCGTGCTGGCCATTGGATTTGTTGTTTCCTTCATCGTTGCCTACGCCTCAGTGGCGTGGTTTATGGCCTATGTGCGCAAGCGAGGATTCGCTCCTTTCGCGGTTTACCGGATTATCGTGGGCGCGCTGGTATTGGTTTTTGCAGCCAGGCTCATGGGATGACCAGCAGGCTGGCCGGAAGCAGCATCGCCTACGACTCAGGAGAACTTGTGGACATACGATCGATCCAGAAACCCTTGAAGGAACAGTATCGCCGCGATCCGGCAAGCTCGCGGATCACTTTGACGGCCAAAGGCGGGGAAACCAACACGCCCCTGTCGTGTTCCATAGATATTGGCCGTGCGATCTACCAGGCAGAGGCGCACAGGGGCGTCGGAGGAAGCGGAACGGCGGCATGCTCAGGTGATCTGCTGCTCGGCGCGCTGGCAGCCTGCGCGCAACTCACTTGCCAACTGGTTGCCACCGCAATGGGAGTGCCGACGAAGCAAATTACCGTCACCGTGGATGGCGATCTGGACCTGGCCGGGACGCTGGGGATTTCCAAGGGTTCCGTGGGTTTTGAGGGGATTCGGGTGAAGTTCGAGGTCAACGCACCGGAAGCCACGGCCGAACAATTGCGTGCCTTGCAGGAGAAAACGGAGCAATATTGCGTGGTGCTGCAAACCCTGTTGCATCCGCCGAAGATCGAGGCGGAGTGGGCCGTGTAAGGAGTATTGGCACGCTTCATTCTTTCCTCGGCCCAAAAAACCGATACCTGCGCCAGAATCCAACTGACCATTGCGCTCACCCGGAGTTCCTGACATAATCATTGCGCTCTGGCCGATTTGCGCCCACCGCGCTAAGATCGCGCGGGTGGCGTCACTAAACGGCCCACATGGGTTTTCTGGCAAGCATCTTTTCCCCCACCGGTAACCGGCGGCTCAACGAGCTGATCGGTTTTCTGTTGTGTGTCTTTGCGCTCCTCCTTTTCCTTGCCCTTGCCTCTTATTCGCCTCTCGACCCCTCGCTAAACAGCGCTTCCCTGTTGACTGGAGCGCACGCTGCGCGCAACTGGATCGGGGTGGTGGGGGCGTACCTTTCCGACATTTTGCTGCAGTTTTTCGGAATCGGAGCTTTTCTCCTGCCCGTTTTTTCGGCGGTTCTTGGAGCGCGCTGGTTTCGTTCGCGTAAGGTTCCGTCACCCCTTGCTAGAAGCGTCGGCGGAATCTGGCTGTTGGTTTTTATCCCTGCCCTGCTCGCCCTGCTGCCGGGACAGCTGCGCTGGATGCGGGTAATTCCGATTGAAGGTTTGCTGGGCAGGATTGTCGGCGACGTGCTCATTCACTACCTGAATCTGGCTGGCGCTTACATCGTTTGTGGCACGATCCTGGCGGTGGCGCTATATCTTTCGACGGCCTTTTCGTTCTCCGCCTTGCAGGTGTGGGCGCCGACTCGACTTGCCTTCGTGACCGCACTGTGGAACCGCTATCAGGATTGGCGGGAACAGCGAACCCGAAAGCGGCAGCAGAAAGAGCTCGAGCAGCGGCGGATCTCAAAGCCGGTGGTCAAGACGCAATTGATTCCTTCGAGACAAGCAGCGGTTGAGTCCCTGTCGCAATCTTGGGGAATCTCTGAGCCCCGACGCACCGGCATTGAGCGCATGATGGCAGAAGAGCCGGCAGACACCAGGATCGCCGGACCCGCAACTGGGGGAATCCTTGCCGAGACAAGCGGGGCCCACGAAGAGACGAACCCTGAAGTCACCGCGCGAGCAGACTCATCCCGCAAAGCCAAAACCACGATGCCGCATATCGCCGGCGGATACAAACTGCCGCCCAGTAGTCTGCTGCAACGTCCTGATGAACAGCAGGCCGTCGATGCGGACGAGCTCAAACTGCTGGCCCAGGTTCTCACGGAAAAATATGCCGAGTTTGATGTGCACGGAGCGGTGACGCAGATCAATCCCGGACCGGTGGTCACCACTTTCGAGTTCAAGCCGGAAGCTGGAATCAAGTACAGCCGGATCACCAACCTTACCGATGACCTTTGTCTGGCGCTCAAAGCCGAGAGCATTCTGATCGAGCGCATGGCGGGAAAATCGACCGTAGGCATTCAGGTGCCGAACCGCGAGCGCGAAATTATCTGGCTGCGCGAGAACATCGAATCCCAGGAGTTCCTAGGTTCCAAATCGAAGTTGACGCTTGCCCTGGGCAAAGACATCAACGGACGCATCGTCGTTGCCGAGTTGACGGGCATGCCGCACCTGCTGATCGCCGGTTCTACAGGAACAGGCAAGAGCGTGGCCATCAACGCCATGATCATGTCGATTCTGTACAAGGCCACCCCTGATCAGGTGCGGCTGATTCTGGTCGATCCCAAGCGGCTGGAACTCGGCAACTACGAAGGCGTGCCGCACCTCTACACTCCCATCATTACCGAGCCCAAACTTGCGGCCAATGCCTTACGCAACGCGGTGCGTGAAATGGAACGTCGCCTGAAGCTGCTGGCTGCCAAAGGCGTGCGCAACATCGACCAGTACAATCGATTGTTCGACCGCGGCGAGACGCCGAGTCTTTTCGAAGAGGATTCCAACGACAAACCGATTCCCTACATCGTGATCATCATCGACGAATTGGCGGACCTGATGATGCTCGATTCCAGCAACGTTGAAGAGTCCATCACCCGCCTGGCCCAGATGGCACGCGCAGTGGGCATTCACCTGGTGCTGGCCACCCAGCGGCCATCCGTCGATGTGATTACGGGGTTGATCAAGGCGAACTTCCCGGCACGAATCTCCTTCCGCGTCGCGACCAAAGTGGACTCCCGCACCATTCTCGATGCCAACGGGGCGGAAGCATTACTCGGCAAAGGAGACATGCTCTATCTTCCGTCGGGTTCGGCGCGCGTGCATCGGCTGCATGCTCCTTTTGTGACGGAAAAAGAAATCGCCGCGGTCGTCGAGTTCTGGAAGACACAGGCGGTGGCCGAATACGAAGAGAAATTCCTCGAGGCTCCCAAAGAGGAGCGGGAAGGAGTCGCTATTTCTGACGGCGACGCCGGGGGTGAGGGAGAGGCCGAGGACGACCCCCTCTATCAGGATGCGGTGAAGCTGGTGGTGGAGTTCGGCAAAGCCTCCACTTCCCTGCTGCAACGCAGGTTGCGCATTGGCTACGGCCGTGCTGCCCACCTGATCGACTTGATGGAACAGGATGGAATCGTCGGAGCCGCCGATGGCCCCAAGCCGCGGGAAGTGCTCCGGCGTCCCGACTGGATCTCAGAGATCGAAGAAAGCATGCGCTAGGCGCCAAGTAGCCAAACGCTCATTGCTTTTCGAATTCGATCTTTCCAGGACTTCCTCCCTTCCGCCACGAACGAAGATTCACCGCGTACAGCGCAATACAAAATACATTCGCCGGGATAAAACCGAACTGCGCCGTACGAAAACCGATGAAACACACTACAACGCTGTTGATCGCTGCCAAAACCCACCCCTCCCAGCACCGCTTGCCCACCAGAATGGTCGAAGTGATCGTAAGAAAACAGGATACGTAATCAAGCCGAAACAACACGGAAACACCCCCCTCCTGAACCTTCAATTATCTGGGGTCGTTGCTAGCTTGCGATGTGATTGCCCGCACACGAAAGCTCACGGAAGTGTGCGTCCAAAAGTTTGCGGTCCGTCGGGTAGAATCTTCCGGGAGCATTCCATGAAGGTTTTCACCGAATATTTGAAGTTCCATACGAAAACCCATCGTGCCTACGTGCATATCACGCCTCAGGTCGAAGAAATCGTGCGCAAGAGCGGCGTAAAGGAAGGCATGGCGCTGGTTTCCGCCATGCACATTACTGCTGGAGTTTACGTCAACGATAATGAGACCGGCTTAATCGAGGACATCGACCAATGGCTGGAGCACCTGGCTCCCTTTCGCAAAGACTACAGGCATCACGAGACAGGGGAAGACAACGGCGACTCTCACCTGAAGGCTCTGCTGATCCACCATGAAGTGATTGTGCCGATTACGGCGGGCAAACTCGATTTGGGAACGTGGCAGCGAATTTTCTACGCAGAATTCGACGGGCAGCGCGACAAGCGCGTGATTGTGAAGGTCATGGGGGATTGAAACAATGAGCGCAGACGAACTCCAGGAATTGAAGGAACACGCAGAACATGCAAAGCACGATCCTCGGCTGGCGCCGGTATCGTTGACCATGGCAGTGCTGGCTGTGGTCGTGGCGGTCGTATCGCTGCTCGGGCATCGCGCGCACACCGAGGAGCTGGTTCTGCAAACCAAGTCGACCGATCAGTGGGCGTACTACCAAGCCAAGAACATTCGCGAACACGAAGACTCGCTTTTCGGCGATCTGGCTGGCGTGGTTGCCGGAAAGGACGGACCTGCCGGCCAACTACAGGCGAAATACTTGCAAGAGGCTCAACGCTACGCGCGGGAAAAAAAAGACATCGAAGCCCAGGCGCATGACCTGGAGATGGGCGTCGCCCTGGAAAGGAATCGCGCCGACCGCTACGATCTCGCGGAAGTGTTTCTCGAGATTGCTTTGGTGATTACTTCCATCACCCTGCTTTCCGGACGCCGTTTGTTCTGGTACGTGGGGTTGTTTCTCGGTGCAGTGGGATTGCTTCTCGCCGCAACCGGGGCAGTCATCCATTAATCCTGAGTTCGCGTCAGGGCAGAAATGCCTTCATGCAAAAAACGCTGCCGCCGGACTTCTCAAACTCTGAAGTCTCGACGATCACTGGCGTGAGGTTTTCAGCCTTAAGCATCGCTTCCAGATGCGCAGTTAGGTAGGGCGTGAGGTAATTTCCGCCGGCCACGATCCCGTTGCCCATAAATTTGTGGGCCTCTTCGGCAGTGAGTTCATGAAGCCGCTTCCAGAATTTTCGAAGACTCGCCAGCGACTCGGCAGTAAAAGCGCCGGGGGAAATGAGTGCTGCCTCGTCATTCAGCGGGTTTAAGCAGCTATCAAGGTGATAGCAGTACGGATCGACCAGGCTGAGCTCCACGACCGGGATACCAAGCTTTGACATCGCAGTGGCAAACTTATCCACCCCTGCCTTGGTCGTGCGGAAGCCGTGCCCGGCGTAAATCCGCGACCAGTCCGGATGCCAAAGCAGATCGCCGTGGCCTTCCAGATAATCCTGGCCAAGATCAACATCGATTACTTTGTATCCGCGCTGGCGAAACCAGTCCACAAAGAACGGCACTTCCCGCTGGCGCGACGCGTGCAGCATGTGGCTGGGCACAATGAACTTCCCCAACTCCCGGTGCCAGCCAACAAAAACCTGGTTTGCGGCAAAGACCATGTCCTCGAGACCGGGAGCCGGATCGATGGTCTCCACCTCACATCCGCTTTTCTCCAACGCTGAGCGCAAGTATTGCCACTGCTGCTGGGTCTTTTCGTGATCCACAGGCGAATCGCCCGACATGTACGGGTTCTTGCAGTCGACCACATCGAAATGCGTTGGGGCGCACAACAACACGTGCCTAGACATTCAGTGAAATGCTAGCGGCAGAGAAACCGGCAAGCAAGGTACCAAAGGCAGGTATGTTTCCCATTGAGTCACCCGCTATCGCGGCTGCTTTTAAGCGCTGCTTACGCGCCGGTGAGCGGGACGGTATCCCATCCCCATGGAAATGTGACGAGCCGCATCCTTCAGGGCTTCCAGAATACGGGGCATGGTTTGCGCGTTTACCTGGTTGATCGTGCCACTTAGCCCGATGCTGGCTTCGATGGCCCCATCCTGATTGAAGACGGGCGCGCCCAGGCAACGGGCTCCGAGATTGTTTTCTTCGTCATCCACCGCGTAGCCTTGCTGCCGGACTTTCTCCAGATCCTTGAGCAGCCGCGGCAGCGTGGTGATGGTTTTGGCCGTGCGCTTCTCCATACCCCGTTCGGCGAGAATCTTCTCCAGGCTGTCCTGAGGAATATGGGCCACCAGCGATTTCCCCACGCTGGTCGCGTGCACCCGCATGCGCCGTCCGACCCACGTGTCCATCTTGATGAATCCTTGCGGCTCGACTTTTTCGATGTAAACCGCATCGGGACCATCAAGGATGGCAAGGTGGCAGGTAAGGTTAGTCTTCTCCATCAGGTGCCGCATGATGGGCAGCGCCACCTCACGCACATCGATGCCGGTCAACGCTCCACGGCTGAGACTTAGCACCTTTAACCCCACGCGATATTTGCCAGTTTCCGCATTGCGGTTCAGATAACCCTGTTTTTCCAGGGTTCGCAAAATGTAACTGGCGGAGCTCTTTGGAATCTGCAGCTTGCGGCTGATTTCTGCGTTGCTGAGGCCCTCTGACTCCTGGGCGACTGCCTCCAGCATGGCGAGCGCACGCTCAACCGCTACTGATGGAGATTCTGCCGTCGCCAGCATGGATGACCTCATGGTAAAGCCCTAAGTGTACAGCAAAATGAATGTACGTTCCATATGTTGAACATCGCCCTTGACCCTGAAAGCGATCCGGCATACGCTGCGCCAGTATGCTGAATGAATGTTCAGCATGTTGAACGGACTCTTTCTTAGGGAGCTCGCCGCATGACGCCGATCGCTATCGAAATTGCCGAGACCGGCTACCTGTTGAACCCGATCAACCGGGCTCCGGCCGGATTTGATCCTGCCCTCGATCTGCCCGCCGGATTTTGGGAGTTCTTCCTGCCCTTGCACCGCGCCTTCACCCCGCGACAACAGGAATTGGCCTTGCGGCGCGCCGAGTTGTTGCAGGAGGCACTCGAGGGCAACAAGCCGGCCCATCGTTTTCCTTCCGAGGCAGTTCGCAACGGCTGGCGAATCGTGCTGCCGGAATGGTGCCGCGACCAGCGCAATCAAATGACCGGCCCAGCCGATGACGCTGAACTGTGCGTCAAAATGCTCAATTCCGGGGCGCCCGGCGTCATGCTCGACCTTGAGGATTCCTGCGTCAACGAATGGTCGCACAACGAAATGGGCGTAGCCAATATTCTGGCTTGCTTGCGTGGAGATCTAAGCTACTACGACGCCAAGCGTGGGCGTACCTTCGCCATTCAGGCCAGCAGCACGGTCATCTTCACTCGCCCACGCGGTCTGCATATGAGCCAGGCCGGACTGATTCCGGGAGAGTTGGTTTCGGCTTCCCTGTTCGACGTGTGTCGCGTCTTCTACGGGATTGAGCCTGCTGAGCTCCGTCATCCCCTTTGCTTTTACATTCCGAAATCAGAGTCGGCCGAGGAAGCGCTCTGGTGGCGCGATCTGTTCCAGGCGCTGGCCCGGTGGCGCGGTTTGCCCCACGACTACATCAAGTGCATGGCGCTGGTGGAGTCGCATCCTTTGGCCTTTCAGATGGAGGAGTTCGCTTACAACTTGCGCGATCATCTGCTTGGGTTGAACCTGGGCCGTTGGGATTACATGGCCAGCCTCATCCATTTCAATCTCGACGATCCCGACTGGGTGTTGCCCGACCGCAATACAATCCCGCACGACGTCGCCTTCTTCCAGAACCTGCGTGAATTGATTCCTGAAATTTGCCATCACCGCGGAATTCTGGCCATCGGAGGCATGACTGCCTTGTATCCCAGCCGTGAACATGCAGAGTTGAATGCCCGCGCCCTGGCGGTTCTCGAAAAGGACAAGAAGAACGAAGCCGCTTGTCTGATGGACGGCGCATGGACTGGACATCCCGATCAGAACGCCATTGCGGTCGCGCAGTTTCCCAATCCAAATCAGTTGCAGGCCCGGCCCAGGAACACCAGCCGCTACCCCGATCTGCGGCCCATCCCGCGCAACGTGGGCGAACGGACCGTGGAAGGAACGCGCGCCGCCGTGCGCACCGTAATCCGCTACCGGAATGGTGTGCTCAGCGGCAACGGCGCCAGCCTGCTCGATGGCTACATGGAAGATCTTGCCACCGACCGCATTTATCGGCTGATGATCGCGCAGCGAGTGTTGCATCGCGATCTGATCGAAATCAAAGATGAGCACGGCAACGCCGTCAAGCACACGCCGCACTTTATCACGCAAGTATTTGACCACGAACTCAAGCGTCTGCTGCAGGAACTCCCTCCCGGCAGTTCGGCCGAGGAAGCAGATCGCTTCCGTCGTGCCCGCGAAATCAGCGAAGCCATGATCGTGAATGGAGAATTCAATCCTGTATAGACCGCTCCAGTCACAAATTTCCCAGGAGAGAAATGCACATGTCGGCCAACGGAAATGGAAAGCAAGTTCGCCCATCCCCAAGCGAACAACTTGAAACCCAGCGGGAGCGCATGGCGCAATATGCCCTGGCTCAGGACTGCCTGAACTACGAATGGACGAACAACCCCCGCTGGGAGGGCGTAGAGCGCCCCTACACTGCGGAAGACGTGCTTCGTCTGCGCGGCTCCATTCACATCGAGCATACGCTGGCCCGTATGGGAGCCGAGCGTCTGTGGGAACTGCTCCATGCCGAGCCGTATGTCAACGCGCTGGGCGCAATGAGCGGTAATCAGGCGGTGCAGCAGGTGCAGGCTGGACTGAAGGCGATCTACGTCAGCGGCTGGCAAGTCGCCGCAGATGCCAACAACGCCGGAACCATGTATCCCGATCAAAGCCTTTACCCGGCCGATAGCGTCCCCAATCTTTGCCGTCGGATCAACAACGCCCTGCAGCGGGCTGATCAGGTACATCACGCAGAAGGAAAAGTTACCCCGGCGCGAACCTGGTTTGCTCCTCTGGTCGCCGATGCCGAGGCCGGATTCGGCGGTACGCTCAATGCCTTCGAACTGATGAAAGGCATGATCGACGCAGGCGCGGCATGCGTACACTTCGAGGACCAGCTTTCATCGGCAAAAAAGTGCGGCCATCTGGGAGGAAAGGTTCTGGTTTCGACCAGCGAAGCGATTCAGAAACTCGTAGCGGCGCGGCTTGCGGCAGACGTCATGGGCGTGCCTACCCTCATCATGGCCCGCACTGATGCTGACAGTGCCCACCTGCTCACCAGCGACATCGATCAACGCGACCGCGCCTTCTGCACCGGCGAACGAACCCGCGAAGGCTTCTTCCGCATTCGCGGCGGCATCGAGTCGGCGATTGCCCGCGGCCTGGCTTACGCACCCTACGCGGATTTGATCTGGTGCGAGACCTCACACCCGGATATGGAAGAAGCGCGTCAATTCGCCGATGCCATCCATGCCCGGTATCCGCAGAAGATGCTCGCTTACAACTGTTCGCCCAGCTTCAACTGGCGCAAGAACCTGGACGAAGCCACCATCGCCCGTTTTCAGCCGGAGCTCGCACGCATGGGTTACAAGTTCCAGTTCGTTACGCTGGCCGGCTTCCACGCGCTCAATCTCAGCATGTTCGAGCTGGCCCGCGGATATAACCAAACCGGCATGACCGCTTATTCGCGCCTGCAGGAAAAGGAATTCAGCCGCGAGACCGAGTACGGCTACGAGGCCGTAAAGCATCAACGTTTCGTAGGCACAGGATACTTTGACCAGGTGCAGCAGGTAATCAGCGGCGGCCTGGCGTCGACTGTCGCACTGGCAGAATCGACCGAGGCTGAGCAATTTGCCGGCCTCCAGCCGATGGTTCAGCCGAACCGTGGCCCCGACGCCGCGTGTCGGCCAATTCTCGGCGATTGCCCGCACACGCCGGTCAGAATTGAGCCGGGCCCGGAAGAAATCCTGCTCCCTTCCGGAGACTAGATTCCTGGCCATCTTTTCGCGGCCCACTCCGAGGCGTGCCACCTGTTCGCGCGTGTGCCTTTGCTATAATTTAAGGCGCACCAGATTCAGCAGGTTCGACGGTTCGTTTCCGCGGAAGTGGTGGAACTGGCAGACACACCATCTTGAGGGGGTGGCGCCGCAAGGCGTGGGGGTTCAAATCCCCCCTTCCGCACCAATGCTCTTCGAGGAAGACTTCATTTCATGATTATTTTGGTCACAGTGATACACATTATCGTCTGTTTCTTTCTTATCGTTGTGGTTTTGCTGCAAAGCGGAAATGCCGGCGATATTTCCGCCGCATTCGGTGGTCAGGGAAGCCAGGCTGCCTTTGGTCCACGCGGGGCAGCTACTGCCTTGTCTAAGGCTACGACAGTTTCCGCCGTAGTGTTCATGTTAACCTCGATCATCCTTTCCATCTATTCCACCAAGCATGGTGGTCCAACCTCGGTCCTTCAAGGAGTCAAATCTGCTCCGGTAAAGACGCAGCCTGCGGCTCCCAAGCCAGCCGGGCCCGCTCCCGCACAGAAGTGACGTAAAGACGACCGTCATAATTGTATTTCGCCCACGCGGGTGCTACGCTTGAATGGAGATGTAGCGAGGAGGCGTTTCCCGATGGCAGACCGTGAGAGCAACAGCTTTGTGTGGTTCCTGGCAGGGTTGGGTTTGGGAGCGCTGGTGGGAGTCCTTTATGCGCCGCGGTCGGGCAGCGAGACCCGCGATGTTCTTCGTGCCCGCGCCGAGGAAGGGCGCGAGTATGTTCGCAGCCGCGCTCGCGACGCTCGCGACCAGGCGTCCGATTGGATGGATCGCGGCCGCGATGTGGTCAACCAGCAGAAAGAGCAGTTCCGTGCCGCATACGAGGCGGGTCGCCAAGCGTATCGCGAGGCCACGTCGGAAACTGCGGCCCCCAAGGAACTGTGACGACTTCAGAGCCGGCTTTCCTCCCCTGGCTCGCCTGACTGCTTCGTGGAGGTGTGCTTATGGATAACCTCACGCTGTTCATCGCCCTCACGGGTGCAGCCGTCCTTCTGCAGGCTGGCGTTCTGGTGGCAATGTACGTAGCCATGCGCAAGAGCAGTGCCCGCATGGAGGCGCTGGCGGTCGAAGTTAAAACCAAGGCCTTACCGACTCTGGACACTGCGCAGGCGATGTTGACCGAAATTCGTCCTAAGCTCCAGATCCTCCTTGAAAACATTTCCGAGACCAGTTTTGCGGTCCGCTCCCAGGTGCAGCGCGTGGACGCTGCGGTGACCGACGTCGTTGATCGGGCGCGCCTGCAGGTGATTCGCGCCGATGAACTGCTCAGCCAGACTTTGGATCGCGTCGAGGAAACCTCCGAGATGGTGCATAAAACTGTGGTCTCGCCGGTTCGCCAGCTCTCCGGCCTGATGCAGGGCATCACGGTGGGGCTGGAGTTTCTGCTGGGCAGCCGCGGGCGGAGAAATGGAGGAAGCAGCGCACGCCGGACCGTTCCACAGGACGAGATGTTTATCTGAGAAATTGTCCGTCAGCATGTCGGCGGCAGCTGGTTTTCGTGTCATGTAACCTTGCTTCATGCGTCTTGATTTCATTCGATTCCGCTTCTTCCCCCTGCTCCTGATCTTGACGGGCGTTCTGCTGGGCGGAGCTCTTCTGCCATCGGTTTGCTCCTGGGCTTCTAACGGCCAGGCTGCGGAGTTGAGTGACCAGGAGAGGCCCATCGTTGCGCAGTTGCACGCTCTGCGGAGTCTCCCGGATGATATGCGTGCCCGCACCACGAAGGAACTCGCGCTGCAGATTCGCCAGCTCCCTGCGACCGCCCACAAGCTAAGCCTGGCTGGCTGGCTGGCCAGCCTTTCGACCGAGGGCGACTTCGGCCACGACACTTTGCAGGAGGTCGCCGACACCTTGCGCGATGCCCTGCGCGAGCAGCCGCCTCCAGCGGAAAAGAATGGAGATCCCAACTCGCTATACGTCGAATTGGCCGCTCTTGTGCGCTATGAACACGTCAGCGCGTCGCTCGACGCTCCACAATATTCCGCAACCATAGCCAAGCTCGAGGCCGACGACGCCCAACGGCAGCGGGCCGATTTCACCCTCACCGACCTTCAAGGAAAAACTTGGCACTTGAAGGGGCTGCGCGGGCAGGTGGTGCTGGTGAATTTCTGGGCTACTTGGTGTCCGCCATGCCGCAAGGAAATGCCCGACCTGCAAGCTCTTTCCGAGCAGTTCAAGGATCAGGGTCTGGTAGTTTTAGCCATTTCCGATGAAGAGGCGGCCAAGGTGGCGGCATTCATTTCCGAACACGGAATCGGGTATCCAATCCTGCTCGACCCAGGGAGTAAGGTTCACCAGCTTTTCAAGGTGGAAGGCATTCCAAAGAGCTTTGTGTATGACCGCAGCGGGAAGCTTGTGGCGCAGTCGATTGATATGCGCACCCGCGGGCAATTTCTGGAAATGCTGGCGCAAGCAGGACTGCACTAATGACATGCTGAGATTGCCTTCTGACGGGCCACACGGCATTTTATGCGTTATCTCGTTCGAGCTCGCCTGAAGCCCGGCTGTAAAGCGGAGTTGCTGCGCGCGGTTGAGCAAGAAACTCTGGGCCGAGGTTCGGTTGCCGAAGGCGAGTATCTGCGGAACATGAAAGACGCGCGTTTGTGTGCTGACCAGACTGTGCGCTGGGTCGAAGTCTGCTATTGCCCTACGCCTCTGCAGGAAGAACGGCCTTACTGGGAGGAATTCTTCGATCTCGCGAAGGTGCAGGATGCTCACGACCGCCGCAAATGCCGCGACGAGAATGGAACCGAGCCATGGGCTTGCGGTGAGTGTGATTGCACGAACCGGCTCGAGCAGAAGCTGAAAACCACTGGCGCGCCTTTCCTCAACGTACTCCGCACCGGCAAACAATCGATCTGACCGCGCCCCGCAGCCATTCATTTTGCTTTTGCGGAGGGAGCAATCTGTACCTGCACGGCATGAATGTTATCGGACTTCGAAGTGTCTACCGAAACTACGTCAAGATTGCCGTCGGCGTCGCGCGTTTGAATGGTCCGAGTGGCCAGCGCCCCGGAAACCCGGGCATTCACCCGGTCGGTAGAGACCACGTACACTTGCAGCCCCGCCTCTGGATCGCCGGGATCGGGACGGGCCACCACGTGTCTCGTGTTTTGCTCGCCATTTGAGTTGGTATTTTGAACGGTGGTCGCCTCCTCTACAACGTGCAGATTGCCGTCGCGAGCTACACCCGGCACATCCAGCGAATATGTTTCCACGGTGTCGCGTTTGTTTGCCCCGCTAGCGGACTCTTTGCTTACAGTCCGCGAGACTTCGCTCAATTTACCGTCGGCATCGGGTCGCGAGATTTGTTCGTCGGTCGTGTGGTTATTTCCTTCCTGATGCGTGGTACTCTGTTTAACTTCACTAACTTGCCAACCGCCGTTCCCGTCGGGAAGCAGCGTCGTTTGCGATTGAACCGTATCATTTCCTTCCTTTGTGCTGTGTTCTTCTCGCATCAGGGCTGGAGCCAGACCGCCTTCCGCGCCAGGCAGCATGACCGTAGTCTTTGTTTCCTCTTCATTCTTCCCGATTTTCCTGGTTTCCTCGATTTCGCGCTGAACCAACTCCAGGTCGCCGTTCACATCGGGGTTCGACGTGGAGCGCACGGTATAGGACCCGCCTGCCGGGCGTGTATGGGTTTCTTCTTCGCTAACCTGCACCAGAGTCCTGGCGCCATCAGCATCCCTGCCGTACTCGCGCGTGATGGTTTTTGTAGTGGTTGAATCCACTTTCTCCGTCGTCTTCTCAATATCCTGGTACGGCTCGAAATTGCCATCCGGGCCCTCGCGCTGGGTTGACTGATTGTCTACCGTCCGATTGCCGCTCTGCGAATGACTTTCAACCGTTCGCGTCGGATTTGCGTTGTCACTGTGCAACGCGCTGGTGTCCGTCCACGACTCGTTGGCACCGCCTTGGGTGTCAGCTGACTGCGCACATAGGATGCGGCCGGAAAGGAAAAAGACACTCGTCGCCGCCAAAAGAAGCCAGCCAAAGATGGCGCCCCTCAGTCGCCGAATACGACCGGGACCGCCGAAGCCACTGGTACGGGCTCGGCTTCCACATCCATTCGCCTGGCAAGTTTCCATGATTGCCATCCTGATGTTTATTTTCGTCGCACGGGTCCGCCCATGTCCAGCAGAGTCTTCGGGGCGCATCCTCGGCCGGCAATATATCTGGAATCACCTTGGTAACGGAAGGGCTTGCGGCAGCCTTCCTGTAAAATCATGTCAGGGCCCGATTTGCCGCCCGATCCTTATGAGCAAACTTTGTGCCATCGTTGTCCTCTGTGTCGCAACCGCTTTCTGCTCGGTGCCGTTGACGGGCCAGATCGCTCCCGGAGCCCTCGCCCCAAGTAAAGCTTCGCGGAAGGCCGACAAGAAACAGCGGAAGGCGATGAAGAAATATCTGAAGAAGCAACGCAAAGCACAGCGCAAGATGGAAAAGAAGGATCGCAAGAACACCCACTACCCGAAAAGCGCTTTCTGAAGTGCATCAACCATATTGCGGTTTACCGCTGATCCGCCCACGCCGGGTTAGGCGATCCAACCTCCACCGACCACCACATCCCCGTCATAGAACACTGCGGCCTGACCCGGGGTGACGGCGCGCTGCGGCTCTTCAAAAGTAACCAGAATTTCATCCTCGCCGCTCTTCTCGATGATGGCCGGGGCAGCCTCATGCCGGTGCCGAATCTTGACCCTGACGTGCATCGGCCCGCCTAAATCCTCTACAGGAATCAGATTCACGCGGCGCGCTCGCAGGGTACGGGAATACAATTGCTCTTGTCCGCCCACGATTACCTGCTTCTCCGCCCCGTTGATCTGAATCACGTACAAAGGCGATCCGGTAGCCACGCCCAGCCCCTTGCGCTGGCCGACCGTGAAGTTGTGAATGCCGCCGTGTTCTCCGATGATTTCTCCGCTGGTACTGACCAGTTCGCCGGCAGTGTCCGGCAACGCCTCGCCCTGATCGGCCAGGTAGGCATCGATAAAACGCTTGTAATCGCCGCCGGGGACGAAACATATTTCCTGCGAGTCGGGCTTCTCGGCCAGCGCCAGGCCATGCTTGTGCGCCAGCTCGCGCACTGCGGGCTTGGTCATCTCGCCCAGGGGAAACAATGTCCGGCTGAGTTGCTCCTGTGTGAGCCCAAACAGAAAGTACGTCTGATCCTTGGCCAGATCAGCGGGACGCCGCAGCAACCAGCGCCGTGACGCACCATCGTATGCAACGCGAGCATAATGCCCGGTCGCAACCTTTTCTGCTCCAATTTGTTGTGCCACAGTAAGAAGCTGATCAAACTTCAAGTGATTGTTGCACAGGCTGCAAGGGATGGGGGTTCGCCCTGAAAGGTACTCCGCTACAAAGGGACGCACCACGTCGCGCTCGAATCGCTCCTCGTGATTGACCACATAATAGGGAATGCCCAGATGTTGCGCCACGCGACGCGCATCGTAGACGTCATCGAGCGAGCAACACCGGCCCTGAACTGACTCCGGCATGCCCTCGCGCCCAGCCAGACGGCGCTGGTTCCATAGCTGCATGGTGAGGCCGATGACGTTGTAGCCCTCCGCGCGCAGCATGGCCGCGACGGTGGAGGAATCCACACCGCCCGACATGGCTACGGCGATGGTGCGACGATCAGCCATTCTTCACCTTGGCTTGACTCCCGAGCGAGGCCGTATGTTGCAACACTTACTTCCGTCTTTCGGGCCGCGCCCACGAACAGCATCTCGCAACCTTAGCCGCCCGCCACTGCGGCCACAAGCCGGCCATGTGCAGTAAAGGTTGCTTTTTTCACCAGTCCGGTGGCAAAAGTCGCCCCGGGCCGAGATGATGCCCGTCAAGTAGTGCCGACAGTCAGGACAACGCAAGAGGATCGATCCCCTCTTCCGAACTTGCCTTCGGATCTCGGCAATGCGGTCTTCAGCGGGCTTCTCAGGCATGTACACTCTTGTGTGCCGTGCTCAGCTGTCTCAAGCGCGCCACTGCTTCCGGCACCAACTCCAGCGCAAACTCCACGTCTTCGGCTGTGTTCTGCTTGCCCAGGCTGAAGCGAACGCTGGCCCGCGCCCGGCCAGGCGGCATCCCCATCGCAACCAGAACATGCGAAGGCTCAATCGCTCCCGACGAGCACGCCGCCCCGGTTGAGACCGCCAATCCCTTCAAGTCCAGCGCGATCACCAGCGACTCCCCTTCGATGTGATCAAAATAAATATTCGCTGTGTTGGGGACGCGGGGCGCCTCGCCGCCATTCACCCCCGCCTCATCCACCTGCGCGCAGATTCCCTGCTGAAGGCGATTGCGAAGTTCGGCGATTTTTCCGTCGTCTCCATTCGCGAATCCGTGTCTCACCAACTCGGCTGCCTTGCCTAAAGCTACGATTCCCGGCACGTTCTCCGTTCCTGCGCGGCGCGAACGCTCATGCTGCCCGCCATAAAACAGCGGACGAATCTCCCTTCCCTTGCGCACAAACAACGCTCCCACGCCCTGCGGTGCGTGCATCTTGTGCCCGGAAATCGAGAGGGCATCGCAGCCGATTCGACGCACGTCAATCGAAACCTTCCCCGCTGCCTGGACCGCATCGGTATGAAACAGGACTCCAGCCTCTTGCGCGATCTTTCCAATTTCCTCGACCGGTTGCAGCACTCCGGTTTCGTTGTTGGCCAGCATGATGGAAATCAGCCTAGTCTTGGGCCGCAGCGCTCGGCGCACGTCCGCGGGATCAACCACTCCCTGCCCGTCTACTGGTAAGATCGTCAACTCGCAGCCGGCTTCCTCCAGGCGCCTGCAGGCATGAAGCACTGCATGATGCTCGACGCTGGAGGTAATCACGTGGTCGCCGGCGCCCGCCAAGCCCGCAATCGCCAGGTTGTCACCTTCGGTGCCCCCGCTGGTGAAGACAAGCTCCGAGCTGTCGCAACCCAGTAGTGCTGCAACGGACCCCCTGGCGTTTTCGACCGCTGCCCGCGTCTCCTGCCCATGATGATGGATCGACGAGGCGTTGCCGAAGCGCTCGCTAAAGTAGGGGCACATCGCCTCCCACACCTCCGGCAGAACCGGCGTGGTGGCGTTATTGTCGAGGTAAGCCTGTCGCATCGTTTTATTTTACGCGAGACGGACTACGACGGGGAGGAGACAGCCGTGGCCGCTGGTGGTAGGCGGTAGCGGGCAGGTGCAGTCGTGATTACTCCAACCCTCAGCGCTTCTCCAGGACCACGTACCGGTTCGGATATTCCGGTCCCTGGTATTCCGCGCGCGGCCGAATCAGGCGGTTGTCGTCCAGTTGCTCGATCACGTGCGCGGCCCATCCACTGATGCGCGAAACCGCAAAAACCGGGGTGAACAGGTCTTCCTCGATGCCCAGCACATGGTAGGTGGAAGCGGAATAGAAATCCACGTTAGCGTTCAGCTTCTTTTCCGCCTTTACGAATTTCTCGATCTTCTCTGACATCTCGAACCAGACCGGCTGGGCGCTGGCACGGCAAAGATCGCGCGACATAGCACGCAAATGCGTGGCCCGAGGGTCTTCGGTGTGGTAGACGCGGTGTCCAAACCCAGGAATCTTCTTCTTTTGCCCCAGCATATTGCGGATGTACTCCACCGGGTCGGCTTTCTCCCGAACGATGGCCGATAAAACTCGAAACACGGCTTCATTGGCGCCGCCGTGCAACGGACCCTTCAGTGCGCCGATCGCCGAGGTGATGGCGGAATGCATGTCGGATAACGTAGCCGCCGTCACCCGCGCCGCGAAGGTCGAGGCATTCAATTCATGATCTGCGTGCAGGATCAGCGCAATATCGAGCGCCCGTTCGGCGGTGGCCGACGGCTTGCTTCCATTCAATTGCAAGAGGAAATTGGCCGCGTGTGAGAGTGACTTATCAGCCTCCACCAGCGTCTTGCCTTTGCGAATCCGGTCATAAGCGGCCACAATCATCGCGATCTGCGCTGTCAGGCGAATCGCCTTGCGAACGTTCGCCTCGTGATCGTTCTTTCGGTTGTCCGCATCGTAGAAAGCCAGCGCCGAAACCGCGGTGCGCAGCACATCCATCGGCAGGGCGGACTTGGGCGCTTCGCGCAAAAGCTGGAGAATCGCCGGATCCAGCCTTCGTTCTTCCGCCAGCCGGTGCTGCAGGTCTTTCAGTTCGGCGCGCTTTGGCAAACGGCCAAACCACAGCAGATAGCAGGTTTCCTCAAAGTTGGAATGATCGGCCAGTTCGTGGATGTCAATTCCACGATAGGCCAGCACGCCTCGTTCGCCGTCGATGTAGCAGACGCCTGAATTGGTGGCAACAATGCCCTCGAGCCCTTTGGGCGATTGCGTAGTTGTGACGCTCGACATATCCTCTCGCTGGATTTTCGATTGAGCCCCTGTTGCCAAAGCCGCGCGAAGGAGGTTCGCGGGAAACGCAACTGTCTTTTATACGCCTAAGGGCCGGGACTTTCCAAATTACCCGCAATGACTTTCGTGTAGGCCGCCAGGCGCAAGGCGCCTTCGCGGGTAAAGATTTTGCCGGGCACGCCGACAATACTGTTTGAACCGGATCAGAAGTGCGCTTTCTGTGAGCCAGGAAATCCGATGCCCTCCCTGGGCCTTGCAATGATTGTCAGGAATGGCGCCAAAGCACTGCCCCCCTGCCTCGCCAGTGTCGCGGGATTGGCAGCCCGCGTGGTCATCGCGGACACCGGATCCAGCGATGGTACAGCTGAAGTGGCACGCCAGCTGGGCGCCGAGGTATTCGACTTCCCGTGGCGGGACGATTTTTCTCTGGCTCGCAACGCCGCCATCGAAAAACTGGCAACCGACTGGGTGCTCGTACTCGACGACGATGAGGAACTGGATCGGGCCGCCCGGGGAAAACTGGCGTCTTTGCTCGACAATCCTCGGGTTGGGGGATATCGCCTGGTCCAGAGAAACTATCTTCCCGTTCGCTTCGGCAAGGGTGGACATGCCTCCACGGTGATGCCGCTTCATACTCCGGTTCCGCGCGCGGAACGAGCCCGGGCTTACAACGACATTCAGGTCTGCCGCTTGTTCCGCCGCCATCCCGGGATCGCGTACACGGGTAAGGTACACGAGTTCGTCGAGTCGAGCATTCGCGATCTCGGACTGGAGATTATCGGCGAGGATCTCATCATCCACCATTTCGGCCATCTTTCTTCTCCGGCTGCTCTGCGCTCCAAAGATGATCTCTATCGCAAGTTGGGCCGACTGAAGGTTCAGGACACGCCCGCCGATCCGCAGGCCTGGATCGAACTGGGATTGCAGGAGTACGAGCAGTTTCAGAACTACTCCGCCGGTATCGAATGTTTTAAGACGGCGCTGGCACTCGGCCCACGTTATTCCTTCATTCCCTATCTTTCTCTCGCCAGCCTCTACATTGAAATCCAGGCCGATGCCGAAGCACTCAAGTTGTTGAGCAACGTTACTCTGAGAGATCGGGCGGCGGGAGAGAGCGCATATCTTTGCGGTGTCGCGCTCTATAACCTCGGGCGTCTCAAGGAGTCACGAACAGCTTACCTGCGTGCGCTGAAGATTCTTCCTGGCGACGCTCGAATTATCAGCAAGCTCGGTTTGACTGAGGTCCGGCTCGGGCTGAAGAAGAGCGGCTTGACCCGTCTCGCGGCCGGATTGAAGGCAGATCGGGAAGATCTCGAAATGCATCAACGGATGATCCAGGGATTCGTTCTTGCCGAAATGCCCTCGCGCGCGGCAGAAGCAGCAGAGCACTTGGCCTGGCACTTGCCTAGCCCTGCAACTATCTTGCGTGCCGCGAGCCTGCGCGTCGTAACCAATGATTGGCAGGCGGTGGAAATAATTCTCGATCAAGGTCTGAAGCTCTTTCCCGGAGACCGGCAACTGCTTCAAGCCAGGACCGAAGCAAAGGAGCGCATGCATTACATCGCCGCTCACCAACCTCTGCGCTGCTCGCCTTAGCGGAATCACCAGCCCGCGGCACACTTCCCGGCTGTAACCATGCTAAAATCCCGCGACGCCACCAAACGGAGAGCCTCATGAGCCAACCCGTCGTCCACTTTGAAATCGGCTGTCGCGATCAGGCGAGAACCGTTGTCTTCTTCTCTCAACTTTTTGGCTGGAAGATGCAGCCCGCCGGTATGGCCACGATGATCAACACCGGCGTCGACTCGGGCATTCACGGCCACATCACCAGCCTGGGACATGAACCGCACCGCTACACCATTTTCTACGTGCAGGTGGACGATGTTCAGGCTTATCTCGATAAAGCCGAGAGTCTCGGCGGCAAAACTCTGGTGCCGCCAGTCGAGATCCCCACGGGAACCTTCGCCTGGTTTTCCGACCCCGAGGGCAACACCATCGGATTGTGGAAAGCCCAATAGAGCCGATCATTCCGGCCAGATGCCCGCCGCAGTCTTGCTGAGAATTTGGTTCTGGATGTCTGTTGCCAGCGGCAGCCCGCGGAATTCGTCGAGATTCTTCCTGACATCCGGCACGCCCGGGCCAGGCCAGTCCGTTCCGAACAGAGTCTTATCGGCAATCTCAACGAGACGGGGAAAATACTTGAGCAATGTCCTGGGAGGAATGCCGCTGATGTCCAGATAAACGTTGGCGTGCCGACGGACCAGAAAGAATGCCGTGTGCATCCAAAGAGGCCGTCCGCCATGCGCCAAAAGAATTTTCAGCTTAGGAAAATCGACGGCGACGTCATCCAGATAAATCGGATCGCCATACTTGTTGCGCGCACCGGGAAAAATTGACGTCCCCGTGTGAAACATCACCGGCACATCATTGGCTTCGGCCGCGCGGTAGATAATTTCGAGTTCCTTGACTCCGTTCAGATAATCGTTGGGATAAAGCAATTGATGCGGGGGATGGATCTTAATCATTCGTATTCCCAGCCGCAAAATCTGCTCCACATCCGCCAGAACGTTCGCCGTGTGCCGTGGATGCAGGCTTCCGCAGGAGAGCAGGCGTTTCGGATCTTTTTTCACATAGTCCGCGACGAACTGGTTCACGCCATTGGTGAATCCGATGACCTCAGGCGCGACGTAATTGATCAGGACCGCGCGATCTATGCCGCACGCGTCAAGATATCGGAGAAAGGCTGTCGGGGACCGGCAAAACTCCGTGATTTGCTCGAAGTTCGCCCGCTTTTTTTTCATGAGCTCCAGCGCGTGCGGCTTGAACATTTCCATCGGCTGGATGTGGATATGGCAGTCGGTGATCATCGGAAGTGATGGCCGGTACGAGCAGATTAACAGATAACCTCGTCGCCCACGGCAGCCAACACCGCCCGCTTGGCGAACACGCGAATCATTTCCCGGCGGTATTCTGGGGTTAACGCCGAAGTGGTTAACGGCTTGGCGGTTCTGGCGGCCAGATCGCCCACGGCTTCCGCCAAGGCCTCATCGGCAAGCTTTCCAGCCAGTATTTCGCTGGCGCCTTTCACCAGCATTGGTGCAGGATTCACCGCAGTAATGCCCACACGCGCATCCGCGATGTGACCGTTCGATCGCTTCACCACCACCGCAACTCCCGCCAGCGGGTAATCGATCGATCCACGAACTCGCAGCTTGCGGTAGACCCCGCGATAGTTTGCCGACGCAGCTGGCAGGAATACTCGCGTCACCAACTCGTTGGAGTGAAGATTGCGATAGTTGTCACCCAGTCCGGTGTAGAAATCCTTCAGCGGAATTCTCCGCGCGCTGCTTGGTCCGGCGATCTCAATCTCCGCATCCAGGCATAGCAGGGCCGGGGGAGTGTCGCCGGAAAACGCAGCCCAGCATTTCGTTCCGCCGGGAGCGACGTGGCATAGATCGCCATCTTTCTTGATGCAGAACCCACATCCCTTGCGCCAGGTGAGCGACTGGTTATACCAGAGGCAGCGGGTGTCGAGACAGATGTTGCCGCCAATCGTGCCCATGTTGCGCAGCACGGGTGAGGCCACCGTGGCCGCAGCCTGCGTCAACACAGGAAAATGCTCGCGCAACCAGGCCGACGTCTCAACTGCACGCAGCGTGGTCAGCGCCCCGATTTCGACTCCTCCGTCAGGTCGCGCGGCGATTCCCCGCATTTCCTTAACGCCGCCAAGGTCCAGCACGTACTCCGGCTCGAACAGCTTTTGCCGCATGGAGGGAATGAGATCGGTACCCCCGGCCAACACCCGAATGTTTCCGCCATGTTCGGCCAGATAGGAGATGGCCTCGTCAACAGAACGGGGCCGCATGAGCTTGAACTGCGGAAGGCTCACTCCGCGCCTCCACCCGGATGCGCAACGCGACGCCCCGGATCAAGCGCATGGCGCTCCGGTCCCTTGCTCTCGAAGCAAAGCGCACCGCCGTGCTCACGAAATTTCGCTGGCGCTGTCGGATCTACGCCCTCAGTCAGGTTCAAATTCTTCGCGTTCTTCTTGGATCGCAGCGCAGCCAGCACGCGTTCGGGCGTAAATGGAGATTCGTGCAGTCTCACTCCAACCGCGTCGTAGATTGCATTCGCGATCGCGGGAATGGTTGCTGCCAGTGACCCCTCGCTACACTCCTTCGCTCCAAACGGCCCTTCCGGATCAATGCTCTCGACAATAATCGGCTCGACTTCAGGCGACTCCACCGAAGACGGGCTGCGGTACTCAAGTAAGCCGGGATTCATCAGCATGCCGTCTTTCCACACCATTTCTTCGGTGAGCGCCTGCCCCATGCCCATCCAGACCGAGCCGATGATTTGGCCCTCAACCGAAACTGGATTCAACGCCCGCCCGCAATCGTGGGCCGCCCAGACTTTGTGAACAGTGACTTCGCCGGTGTCTTCATCCACGCTGACTTCGGCGACCTGCGCCGAGTAGGAATACGCCGGCGAGGGCCCCACACCCGCGCCTTTATGCTTGCCTCCGCGCGCCTCCTGCGGCGGAGCGTACGAGCCCGTGCCCGTGAGCGCCCCATGAAAATCGATTGCCGCGACCACAGCTTCCTCGAACGTCATCTGTTCTTTCGGGCCTTCGTCCTTGCGCTTCTGCTGCAGAGAACCGCGGAGAATCTGGCCTTCGACGTGGCCGCTCACTGAAGCCTGTTCCGGCTGGGATGAAAACGGACCGTGTGGGGACGGGCGCCCTCGGCCGTCCGGTCCGCGCGAAGTTTGCGCGGACTCGCTCGGCTCGATCGATTCCGCTCCCAGAAGCGATTTTTTCATCACCTCATCGTTCCGAAAAACCAGCTCCTCTGCCGCGCAACCCATCTTCTTCGCCGCCGCCGCCGCGATCTGCTGCTTTACCGCTTCAGCCGCCCGCAGCGTCGCATTCCCGGCCATGAACGTCACGCGGCTGGAGTACGATCCGATATCGATCGGCGTCAGATCGGTATCGGCGGCAATCACGCGAACGCGGCCGAGCGAACATCCTAGCGTCTCCGCCGCAACCTGCGCCGTCATCGTGTCCGATCCCTGGCCGATTTCCGACGCACCCGTATAAACCACCACGCCGCCATCGCGATCGATCTTGATGTTTACCGTGGAATGCGGCATATCGGAGCGAATGATCGAATTCGCCGCGCCGCTGACATAATGACTGCAGGCAATGCCGAGGCCGCGCCCCTTGGGTAAATTGCCTTTCCGCTGTTTCCATCCGGAGCGCTCGACGGTCTTTTCAATGCATTCCGGCAAGCCATAACTTTGCACGCGCAATCCGTTCACGGTGATGCAGGGCGGCTTGAGCAGATTGCGCTGGCGGATTTCTGCCGCATCGATTCCGGCTTTCGCGGCGAGCTCATCCAGTTGTGACTCAAAAGCAAAGCGCACGTTCACCGTGCCGTGGCCGCGCATCGCTCCACAGGCCGGCTTGTTGGTGAGTACGCGATAGCCGTCGTATTGAATGTTTGGGATGTCATAGAGTGCGCCGAGGAGCGCGCCTGAGTAGAGAATCGTCACCACGCCGTAGGAACAGTAAGCTCCGCCATCCTGCACAACTCGCGCTTTAACGGCAGTAATGCGGCCGTCGCTCTTGATTCCTGTCTTGAGATCGATAATCGTGCGTGGCCTGCCGCGGTGCGCCCAAAACACTTCTTCGCGGGTGTAGGTGATCTTCACAGGAGCTTTCGCCTTGCGCGCCGCAATCGCAGCGATGATTTCGAGTGGAATGACTTCGCTCTTGCCGCCGAAACCTCCACCCACCAGCGGCTTGATCACGCGAATTTGCTGCATGGGCATTTCGAGCACAAGGGAAAGCTTGTGCTGCAGGTAGTAAGGAACTTGGGTAGACGACCAGACCGTAAGCCGGCCGATTTTGCCGGTGTGCGGATCGATTTCGAACGAGGCCAAAGTCGAGTGTGGCTCCATAGCGGCATGGGTCACTTCGCCCGCGATAAAACGAGCCTCGGCGATGTGATCTGCTTCGGCGAAGCCTTTCTCGGGATCGCCAAAAACGTGGTGATAATCTTTTTCCAGGTTGTGCGCCTTGTGGTCGTGGATGAGGTCGGTCTCCGCCCTCATCGATTCTTCCGGATCGAAGTAAGCGGGAAGAAGTTCGTATTCGACGTCGATCAGTTCGAGGGCTTTTTCGGCGACCGACTCTGAAACAGCCGCAACGCACGCGACGTTGTCACCAACGTATCGGACTTTATCGAGAGCGAGTGCGTGCTCGTCGTGGCCGACGGGAAGAATTCCGAAGGGGTTGGGAGCATCGGCACCGACGGCGACCGTCACGACTCCGTCGAGTTTTTCGGCACGGCTGGTATCGATGCGCTTGATTCGCGCATGCGGATACGGCGAATGCAGAATCTTGCCGATCAACATGCCGGGGACGCTGAGGTCGTCGGTGTATTTGCCGGCGCCAGTGGTCTTCTCCGCCGCATCGATCATGGCGGT